>ERZ778021.126-NODE-126-length-179843-cov-21.151818_pt1 | contig 179843 bp, 179 predicted proteins | sample MGYA00375751_ERZ778021 | MGnify/ENA primary metagenome ERZ778021 (study PRJEB29350, sample SAMN05389814) | bioreactor metagenome | isolation source: Thiocyanate stock bioreactor | place: South Africa: University of Cape Town | collected 2013-08-29 ...
AAAGAGTAAAGAGTAAAGAGTAAAGAGTAAAGAGTAAAGAGTAAAGAGTAAAGAATGGGGAGATTATGCCCCATTTTTGCTTCGTTACCATACTGGTCAAAGATAATCGGGGACTAAAAATCACGTATTTTTTCGTATTGACCGGTAAAGGCTAAGTTGTTAATTTAGATAGTCTTAAGAGATCAAAAAAGCTGTGCTATGGAAGCAAAATACGGATTTACCAAAATGACCGTTGCAGAATTTGAAACCTGGATTTCAAATCGGAGAGTCGGACGGACTATTTTAAAAATTCAACAGCATCATACTTATGTGCCCGGTTATATTCATTTTATGGGAAACAATCATTTTGACCGGCAATTAGCGATGAAGAATTATCATGTCAATCAAAACGGATGGCAGGATATCGGGCAGCATTTTACTATTTTTCCGGACGGAACGGTTGTGACCGGCAGAAGTATGGAAAAGTCACCGGCCTGTATTACAAACCAGAATGCAAATGCGATTTGTATCGAGAATTTCGGAAACTTTGATCATAATGCCGATGTGATGACGAATCTGCAAAAGGATGCGATTATCGCGATTACTGCGGCTTTATGTAAACGGTTTAATCTTCCGGTTAATTCCAATACAATAGTCTATCACCATTGGTTCCGTTTGGATAATGGTGTCCGGAACAATGGAACCGGAAACAATAAATCGTGCCCGGGAACCAACTTTTTTGGCGGCAATAAAGTACCCGATTTTGAAAACCATTTTGCCCCTTTAGTAAGAGCAAAGTTAGGCAGCCATCCGATTAAAACCGACAGCAGTGCTATCCGGAAATATGTATACGTAACGGCTAACAGTCTTAATGTGCGTACGCAACCGGATGCCGGAAGTCCGAAAGCCGCCGATCGTCCCGGTATTCCTTTGGGAGCTGTTTTGCGTGTGTATGAAGAAAAAGACGGCTGGCTGAAAATATCCAATACCCAATCCCACTGGGTTGCGGCCAGATATACGGTTGCGGTGAAAAGAGCCACCGTAAATGCTACGATTTTAAATGTGAGAACGGGTCCCGGTACCAACTTCCCTAAAATTGACCGGATTGAAAAAGACGAAGAAGTTTTTGTTTTTGAAGAAGTAAACGGCTGGTGTAAAACTGATCTCGGTGACAAATGGGTTACCCGATCCTATTTAAACTTTTAAAGGTAAATATAAATCAGTCTGCCGGATCCAAAAACCGTGCTATCAGGAGTTTTCCCAACTTTTCATATTAAATGGTGTTTGTATTGAACCTGGTTTTAGGGAATTCAGGTCATGCAATAGTTCCAGATCAGTGTAGTCAACGGAACCGTCGGCGGCTATTTTTGAAGCATATAATTTCCCTTCCTTAGTAGCAATTATTCTGTTGCTATTATCAATGTCTGCCCATGTAATGTCTTTGAGTTTCGTTTTCCCGTCCTTTCTTCCCAGATAAAACAGATCCACGTTTTTGCGTTGTTCAGGATGGTAAAAGGTGATCATATACAAAGCAGCACTATTGGTGATTGGTTTTTTCCAAAGTTTCGGAACGATAGGTTCTATACTTTTCGGGTCTGCTTTCGACCAGCTATCACTGACTACAGTTAATTGTTCCGTTTCTTTTTGAATAAAACCAGGATCATTTTGTTCTGTCCATCCGTTCATTTCCAACCGATGTTCGTGTAATAAATTGACATGTCCTTTCCGTAGCGAATATTCTTTTTGTGTTCGAAATGTAGAAACGTGAAGGTGAGACGGTACGGGATATTTTTCAAGTGCCTGCGCGGAATCTAAATTGAGCAATACCGTTTTTTCGTCAGCGAATAATCCGCCTCCGGTGTCAAAAAGTGCATCGCCGTGTTCCCAAACGGTAAGCGCGGTCCAGAATGGCGGTTTACTAATGATTGTTCTGCTGTTTCCGTATTCAAAATTATCGACAAAGTAAATCAGGTATTTTCCGGAAGGCGAGACATCACAATTTCGCATCGGTACTTTTTTATTGATCCATTGCCCGGGTTCCAGCGTGTCGTTATCCAAATTCCAGACACTCATCTGAATCCAATCGGTAGGCCCACGTCTAAAAACAATGGCATTGTTCGTTATTCGTGATTTCAGAAAGAAAATCCTTGCGCTGATAGTACCTGAATGATTCAATTTAAAATGATTTTTTTGTTTTTTAGTTGATTAAGCAACCTGCTATTATGTCAAACCATTGTCAGGCGTTCGTTGTTTTTATATCCTTCCGTTATATTTTGGATCAAATTCTATGATCCATTCAATGCCGTATTTATCTCTAAACATGCCAAAATAGGAACCCCATGGACTATCCGAAATGGGCATTTCAATTTTTCCACCTGCGGAAAGTGCATAATATAATTGATTTGCTTCTTCTTTGTTTTCTGTGCTAATTGAAATTTTACTTCTGTTTTCATTTTCATTGACCCTTCCTAAAAATTCCGGAACATCATTTCCTATTAACACATTACTTTTACCGATTGGCAGCGCAATATGCATAATTTTATTTTCTTCCTTTTTGCTTACCTGGAATTCAGGGCTTTCCAAATCTTTGAATCGGACAATTTTTAAAAATTCTCCGCCAAAAGCAGCTTTGTAAAATTCAAAAGCTTCTTCAGCATTACCATTAAAGTTAATATGAGGATTGATAAGTGCCATAATTGTATTGGTTTAGGATTTACGATTTGTTTACAATGATGCCTAACGGTCCGGGCTCTGCGATAGGAGTGGAGCAGCAAACCGGTTACGTTCTGTTAAAGATAGCGCTTTTTCGGGAAGAGAGAACGTAAACTACCCATTTCGTAATCCTGTGTTAGCCACCGTTTTTATCGCCACGCTGTTACCTTATAATTGCTATAATTCAAATCCATATCTTTTATTCTGTTGTTCAGACTATTTATGCCATCCCGCAGATAACCTTCCTGCTCTTCTTTTGATAGTTGGTGGTAAACGTCTAAACCGATTCCTATATTTTTACTAATTGAAACAGCATAGGTTAAGTCGGGGTTTTTATAGATCATATAATCCATGCCTTTATAGTCAATTACAATTGGATGAGCAGGTTTAATGGTTTCCATGTCGATTAAATCTTTTCTGATAACCCGATATCTTTTTTGGGCTCCATGTCCGCCTGATTCCAAATAATAAAAGAAAAAAGTGTTGCATTTCTGACATTGGAAAATTTCACAACCGTAATACGGGTAGCGGTCTAACTGAATTTTAGCATCCTGTCCCCAATATTGGGAATCCCATTGCTTTTCGTTGGGCTGAATTGCAATTTGTCCGATTTTAGTCAGGTTCGTTTTCAATTCTTCCGTTTCGTTATGCCATTCCAAAAAATCGGTATGGCCACCACAAGAATCGTTCGTTTTTGTTGCAGCCAAAAAGTGTAAAAGGTTTTGATCGTTTATTTCAAATGTTGTTTCCATAAAATTGTAGTTTACGTTTTGAAGCCTTGTAAAGGTGCTATTTTTCCCATTCGTAAAATTGTTCCAAATCCCATTTGTAGAAGTTACTGATTACATCAAAAAACGCTTGTCTTGTTGGGTTGACAGGTATTACTTGTTTCGGGAAAATTCGATTTAAAAAAATAGTATAGTCCTTAACCAGTACTTCAAAGTCTTCTTCGCTCAGTTTTTCAATATCCGCAACACTATCCGGAAAAGCGTTACTTGCGATTTTGTCCCGTATATTTTCATGATTTGGTCCGCTCCATTTATCCCCATTTGTTTCCCAAATCGTAATGATTCCTAATAATTGTAGCGGATCTTCAGCAATAAAATCCCGGTTTTCTTTTATCGCCCAATACGTACCGTAAAGGTCATCACTTTGGTCCGGATATAAAAATATTTTGTAGCCTTTGGATTTTATAATCCGTAATGCCGAATTGTACGTATTTGCTTCTGCCGATAATCTGAAACCTTTATTTGAATCCATATTTCCGATATTGATAAAATTGCTTTTGTTTCTAACGTTTGAGGTTTAAAAACGATGCGTCAATTTACAAAATATTTGTTGTGAAACAGGATACCCGAAAACCCGAAGGATTAAACAGTAATGATTTATATCGCTGTTAATTTATTTAGAGTAATCAAAAACGTTTATATATTTTTCCAGAACCGGATCCTGTATCAGTTCGCAAACATATTCAAAGATACTTTTTATTAATTCTGACTCATTTGTATTTGTATAATAGCTATTTTGAAGAGCGAGATGGATAGAAACGGAATCTTCCAGACTGATTTTTCTACTGATACCGTCATTAATTGTTATGCCTTTGGGGATGGATGGAGTAGTATAACACGCTTTAATCAGGTCAGCAATTTTAAATATCGTTTGATTGTCTTCAATTTTTTTATGCCAGGCCTTACCGTTTTCCTGAAAGTAGTCCGATTTCGAAAGAATGACGATTAGATTATAGTGATCATCATTTTTTTTGATTTCGATATCAAGTTCGCCTTCAAGTGCGTTTAGATTTATTTTAATCATGTTTGGTTGCTGTTTGGATCTATTGTGTTAGAACCTTTGGGGATAATTTTGATTAAAGATAGTATTTTTCGTGAAGAAAAACTTGAAGTTGAGGATCTGCTATTATTTAAGATTGCAGTTAATTGTTGGAATTCTTCAAATTTTCAATTTTTAATTTTAATTCGCGGACCTCAGAGGTGAGATTTTGATTTTCATTAAGAAATTGATGAAGTTTTTCGATTTTTATTTTGTCTTCTTCGGATCTTTTTAAAAGATCTATTTTTTGATCCAATTTTTCTAATGAAATTTTTTCTTTAAAATTTGAAATGCGAGAAATTAAGAACCCGAACGTTGCTGTTAATAGAAGCAATCCATTAAAGGAGTGCCACATTTGTATTTTTTGCAAATGCCATGTTTGCCCGTCATAATTATCAAAACTAAATGAAGTTAAAGAAATGAAGCTTTTGAAAAATGCACATTCTTTGGTATTACAATTTGGAGCTTCTTCTGCTAATAGGATCTCTGAAAATCCAAGAATTATGCATAAATAAATACATACAAATACAATTACTCCGGAAAACCGGTTTGGAATGACTTTACCCCAAAACCAATTTTCACCTTTATGAGAATCACTTTTTATGGATGCATAAAAAACTACATAAACTAGGTATGTATTTAAAAGAATTACAATAATCCAAGATAGGAAAGGAATGTTGTAATAAAATGAATAAAATGAGGCACACAGTAAAGAAAGAAACACTACAACCAAAATTTTACTATCTCCAAATAATCGAATAATTTTATTTTTCATTTTTATTTTTTTAGTAGTTAAATTTAATATTTGCGGCAACATTTCAGGGTATGACGACTGTTACGGAAATTGAAACTGAGTTCGCTCAGCTGAATAAAACGAAGTTAATAAATTAAAGTGTTAGTGTGTAACTTGTTGATTGTTAGTTTTTAAATATGATTTTTAAAAGTGGATTTATCTATTTTACCCATTAATCCGTAAAATCATTTCAGCTATTCTCTTTGTTTCAGCGGATGAAAATATAGGTTTAAAATGATTTACATAATTAAGAAGCTCGTTTACGGTCACAATCTTTACATATTGAAATTCCTCTTGTGGCTTTGTGTTGATCAATACAATTAGATTTTTGATCGGTATTTTTTTGTCTCCCCAATGATGACTGTTTAAGTGTAAATGATAGTTACTCTTCTCATTATTTAGCAGATAAAATAATACAAAATTTGCTCTTTTGATTTGATCCACAGGCGAACGTAAGCTCAGATTTTCCAAAGATTTTTCACTCCAGTTCTTGGTCTCAATAATAAATATTCCCGATGGGCTTACCAATATATGATCAATCTGAACTGATTTGATATACTCATTTTCGCGCCTATTGTAGATTGCAGGTGAAAACGTAACTGAAAAGTCATTAATTAAAAAATAATCATCCGATAGCGATTCTAATGTCTTAACTACTTTTTGTTCGCCTAACGCGCCGTAAATGTAGTTGTTAAGTGCACCGATTACCGATTTTTTTCTTTCAAGTTCATATAAAGAATTTTGCGCACTTTGTTTTACTGCATCGTTAAAATGAGCTGTTATAAATTGATAGCGATTGGTTTTGACTTGATAATTGGTAATAAGTTGGCTAACTGCTGCATTGACTTTACTATCAAAATGGGTTTCTTTATGCTTTATTACTCTTTTATAGTTTCGTTGCTTTAAACTACTGATTACCTTATGGAAAATGTTTTTTTGGGTGCTGTTTGTTGTAATATGCAGTTTTTGTTTCAGCATATCAATTTCGTTGGTTAATCGTTCTGTTGATTGTTGCCTTTGCGTTGCAATTGTTGTGTCTAAATTCGGTAAATCGATATCGAGTATCTTTTTTTCCTGTTCAATAAGATTTTCGTGATGCGTAATCAATTGTTGTCGGAGAATCGAATATGACTTTTGAAAATCAATAACTTCTTTTAATGACTTAAAGTCATGGATGTTATTTTGTATTAAATTTGATTTTAAAGTCGTTAGTGAGCCAATGGTATTATAAGTTTTGCACATTTTTTCTACCGATTGTTAATTGTTGCGTGTTATTACTAATAGTCTTAAAACTTGCTAAAAGTCCCAATTTTACAAAATTGCTATTATGTGACATTATACAATTTAGCGTAGAACTCCCAGAATCAATATAACAATTATTATAGCAATGATAAAGCAACCCGTATTTAAAGTTTGAAGAAAGCAACCCTCTTTTGCTTTAACCACAACCCTCGTTTCGTTCTTGGAACTCGAATTTGAATTTGAGCTAATATTATCACTCTTGCTATTGTTATTGGTTATTGGATAAGCACATTTTAAGCATTTTTCAGCTTTATCGGAAACTTCTGTTCCACACTCAGGACAATTTATTAATGCCATTATTTGAGATTAAAGTTAATTTTTTGAAGTTTAATTCGCTAACAACTAGAGATACAGTTAGATCCGAAAGAAAGTAATTTGTGTAGAATAACGCAATACGTGTTTTTACCTAATTTATAGGCTAATAAAGTTTAAAATATTGAATTAGAGTTTGTAATAAAACAAGAGAGTCGCTTTTATTTATTAGAGGAAGAATAAAGTAAATAGGGATATAAATAAATGCCCGGATTCTACTATCCGGGCTTTTTATAAAGTTGTAAATAAAGAAGGAATTAGTCTTTCTGTACCGATATACTTCCTTTCTCCAAGTATTTCCGCAATACGATCATTGCAAATGCTAATACACCAAATAGTAATGTAAGCCAGGGAGTGTATTGTACTCCTTTTGTAGCAATAATCCATCCTCCAACGGTTGTGCCTACGGTAATACCCAGATTCCCGAATGAAGTGGCAAGACTATTGGCAAATTCCAAAGACTTAGGTGCTGATGAAATCATATAAGTGGAAGCATTCAGAAAACTAGGGGAATACAGAAAGCCCCAAAGTGCAATAACGAAAATTATAGCGATGGTGTTCGTGTCTGAAAAATGCAACAATAACGGAATCAGAATAGTACCGGATAAAAACAAGGCTGTGGTATTGGCTATAGTTTTATTAAGCATCTTCCCTGAAATACGATTAGCGATGACGCCAATTATACCGAACAGAAACAACATATAACTAACCATCATACTATCCAGACCTTTAGCTTTGTTCAGGTATTCGGCAAAATAACTGTAGGTAGAAAACCACCCGGCAATCATAAAAAAATTCATAGCCGTACTGACAATAAATGTTGGCTGAGTCAATATTTTTAACTGACTTCCATACGATTTTTTCGCTGTTACCGGCATATCGGGTAGGAAGAAATAAATGGCTAAAAGAGCTATAATGCTTACTATCGATTGGATAATAAATGAATATTCCCATGAAAACTGACTGGCTAACCAGGTGGCAAACGGAACGGTTGACACCATCGCAATTGCCACACCACTGAAAACAATACTCATTAGTTCGTTTTCGTACTTCTTATTACCGTTTGCTATCGCTACCGCTAAGGCGGTGGAAATATAAACAGGTTGTAAAAACGCGGGTAATATCCGTACCAGCATCAGTAACCAGAAAGGTGGTGAAAAGGAGGAGATAACATCGGTTAGCAGAAAAATAAAGATAGCCGTCAGCATTATCTTTTTGCGATCAATTCCGGAAACCAATAAGGTCATAAACGGACCGGTCAATGCGATGACCAATGCAAAGGCACTGAGCAATATGCCGGCTTTATCAATAGAGATGTTGTAATGTGCTGCAATTTGCGGTAAAATACCGATAACACCGAACTCGGTTGTGATAACGGCTATAAACCCTAAACAACCTATATAAGCGTATTTTTTCATTTTGTATCACTGTAAGTTTTAAAAAAATCGGACATATTCTGTATTAATACTTCTGTATCATCAATATACCCGCCCATTTGGAAGAACCCGTGTGTAGTCCCTTTATACAAGTTTAGGGTTACATTTACTCCGTTGGTTTGCAGCTTTTTGGCATATTGAACAGCTTCATCCCGCAACGGATCGTACTCCGCAACGGCTATAAATGTGGGAGGTAATGCCTCAAAGTCATTTGCCAATAGGGGAATGGCATCGGGATTATTTTGATCTTCTATGTTGGGTAAGTACCAATTCCAGGCCTGAATACCGCCTTTTAAATCTAATAGCGGACCATTTTGAAATTCAATCCAGGAAGCTGTTTTCAGCGAATTATCGGTAACCGGATAAATGAGGAGCAGTGCCATAATATGCTGACGGAATTTTCTTGTGACAGTTGCTGCTAAAGCGCCGCCCGCACTATCACCGGCAATCGAAATCTTGTTGGCATTGATACGAAGTGATACTGCATTATCGATAATCCACTGCATCGCAAATTCGCAATCATTTAATCCGAATGGAAACGGATATTCCGGAGCCAGCCGGTAATCAACTGCAATGATAATTGCCTGTAAACGATTGGTTAGCTGGCGTAGTGGCGTATCGTGCGTTTCCAAACTTCCGGCGTTAAACCAGCCTCCATGGAAATAAATGATAACGGGGAGTTTTTTAGTATCATTCGGGCGATAAATCCGTAACCGGATTGGATGGTTGTCTTTTAACAGGGTTTGTTCTTCAATTTGAAAAACAGTTTCCTTTTCTCCTGCCAGGGGAATAAAATTCTCATAAAAAGCTCTTCCTGTTTCCCAGGGAGTAAGATTTGCCGGCACTTCAATGTCCTGAATATAGGCCAATACTTTATTTACTTGTTCAGACAATGTCATATTAATTTATGTTAAGATATACGGCAAATGTATCGGGTAATTACTACTTTCGTATGCTACACATTCAATTGTATGGTACTAACAAATTTGTAAGTAATGGGAAAAAGAAAAGAGAATTCAACTAATATGTTGAATGAGACTTATATAGTAGAAAGTTGTAATCTGACTTATGCGGTATGCAAAATAGGCGGTAGGTGGAAACTACTGATCCTGTGTCAACTTGAAAAGGGGAAGTTACGATTCAGTGAATTGCGGAATCAGATCAATGGTATTACGGAACGTATGCTTACGCTTCAACTACGGGAGTTGGAAAAGGAAGGGTTGGTAAAGCGAACCGTTTACGCAGAAGTTCCTCCAAGAGTAGATTATGAGCTGACAGACATTGCCCAGGAATTGGTACCTATATGGAATCAATTGAGCGAATGGGGGGCAAAACATAAAAAAATAGTACTCGAAAAGGAGCCGGTTAATGGGATTTGATCTCCCTCTGAATAGGAAATAGTATGTATTCTTTAAATGTAAGTTTCGGTAAAGTGATTGCCATATTTTATCTCAAACAGATTGATTGGCAATCAGATCCTGTGTTTATCGCTCAATTATTCTGACCTTATAAAATACATATATATTTCCGTCTTCTTTCTCCTCTGTAACCAATCTGAAGTAGAGCATATTATCATCTGTCCAGAATTCCTTTTCCCATTCTCCGGTTCAGTCGATTTATTGACTAATATTGAAACAGGATTTAGTGTATTTCGTCCGGACATTGCAGACTCTTTATTATATCTTCTGTGCGGTTAACAACGATTTAAAGTAAAACAAAAGACAATCAATGTACTTATATTTGTATCATAGTAACGCAATGTATATATTTGGTTTTAAGTGTCATTCAATAAATAATAAGCCTGAATAATAATTAGATAATGAATTTTAAAATAATATTCCCGTTTTTATGCTTTGTGATGAATTTCAGTTATGGACAACATAAATCATTGTTAGATAAAACGTTAAAAAAAGATAGTATTTCTTCAGAATTTACGCAGCTATATAACTTGACAAATACGATTCATCCGGGACAGTTTATGTTTTGTTCGAAAAAAGAATTTGACAAAACCTATTTTGACTTGAAGAATTCGATCAAAGGAGATCTTTCCATTGTAGATTATTACAAACTCACAGCCACCCTAATGGCAAAAATCAAAGATGGGCATACAACCGTTGATAGAGGGCAAATTACGGCATTGTTAAAAGAAAAACCCGTTTTTCCATTCAGTATTTATCAGATTAAAAATAATTATTATTTTGATAATTCAATAAAGGAAAACAACACTTATTCAGGTTTACAGATTCTTAAAATAAACGGAGAAAATATTGATGCGATTGTAAAAGATGTCAAAAAAATTATTCATCTTGAAGGTCGAAATGAAACAGGATTAAATACGAAATTTAAGAATTTTCCTTTTTATTATTTTATTTACAACCAAAGTGAAAAATTTGAAGTTGAATGCATAGACAAAAATAACCAAAAGCAGAAAGTAGTATTAAAAGGAATTACTTTTGACAACTTCACAAAAAGCACCACCGAAAACATTCAACCTTTAACAACTGAAATTAGAAAAGATAAAATTGCCGTTCTCAAGTTTCATTCCTTTGGAAATGGTTATAATGAGGCCGATAGAAAGATTGCGCAAAATCAATTAGATATTTTTTTCGCAAAACTTGACAGCCTGAAAACTAAAAATCTAATTATTGATTTACGCGATAACAGTGGTGGAGCTGCGGAAATTGCCAATTATTTGTTTTCTTATTTAATCGATAAACCCTATTACTATTTTGATTATGTTGGCGCAAAGTATAATAGTGTGAAAAGCTGGAAGCATTATGCGCAATATCCCGAAAGCATTGAAGAAATAAATTTAGCCGAAACTAAGAAAAGAAACGGACTGAATTGCAACTCAACAACCAATAGTGCAGCTGATTACTGGTGGTTTAAAAAACAACAAAATAAACCAAATTTTTACAAAGGGCATATTAGTGTTTTGATTAATGGAGGTTGCTTTTCAACCACCGGGCATTTATTAGCATTAATGCGGGAATATAAAATTGGAAAATTTTATGGAGAATATTCTCAGGGAAGTAATTATAGTAATTCGGGTGGTCGGGCATTTGTTCTGCCTTATTCTAAAACATTGGTATGGATACCTGTATTTCAGTACAAAATGAAAACTCCGAATTTTAAAAATGATCCAAAAGGAATAAAGCCAGACGTCGAAGTACAGCTTCTGGCTGATGATTTAAAAACGGGATTTGATAGACAAATGGATTTCATATTTAAAACACTTTCAAGAGTAGAATAGAAGCGAGTAAAGCCCATGTGCTACGATGAACATTATTTATCTTTCAAATAGTCATTATGTGAAAAGTGATCATAGTTTCCGGGTTCGAAATACCTTTCTGTTTCAATAAATTTACCAGGTTTTTTGATATCTGAATCGGATGGATTATAAACACTTTCTTTCCAACCGGTCACTTTCTTGTATAATTCCTTTTTTAATGTATGTAAAGTGTCGTTTTCTTTTTGGCAGAGGACACCGTCTTTATATAGTATTAAATCATCAAAAGACCCCATTCCTCCATATATTGAGATTATTTTTCTATAGGCTGAATTATCTTTTGATAGTTCCAATTCTGATATGAAATTTTCAAAACATTTTGCCCAATTTAATTCCCCGGCTTCCGTTAAGAGTTTTTGTATTTCAATGCAATAATCTTTTGCTGTCATATTATTAAGTTTCGATGTGACTATGATTTGTTAAACGTACTTGTAACGAATTTATAGTAGCATACATCCGATGTCATATATTTCAATTCGTTTCAATAATCACATAAATTTTTTGAAATTCACTTTGACTATACCTTGCTAAAATATTAATATAATCATTTTTTTATTTTAAATATTTCCGAATTTCTTCTATCTTTTCAATTTCCAATTTATAAGAATTTCCATTTATTCTTTCATAAAGATTTTTACAGGCATTTAAAAACTCTTTAATAAATATATCCTTGTATAGGAAAACGGGATTTTCATTACCTATTTTGATACTTATAAATTCTTTTTCTTTTGTTAAAGTAACTTCAACAGGCTGGTCTGGGAAACAAAATTTCTCAAATTCTTTATTCTTTATTGTTATCTCATAAATAGAATTAATAAAATAGGAACATAATTGATCTATTAAATCCCAATGTTTAAATCCGATGAGTTCTTTTCCATAATATGCTATATACATAGCACCTTCTATATAAAAACTGTCCTTAGCCAAATATTTGTCTAATTCGCTTTCGTTTAATTCATTAAACCGAAAAAAATAAAGTTCCCAATTATTCGAAATGGTTTTTAAATCATTAACAATAATATCTCTCTTTTTTAGGAAAAACGCTATATGAATTTCTGTATTTTGTATAAAACGGACTGATTCTTCCACCTTTATGTTCTGTTTTTATGCTCAGATCTTCTATAATTCCTCCCTGCCGCACGAAGTATTATAAATCAAACATTTTAAGAGCAACAATATTATATAATTTTTTCATTATAATAGTCTAAAGATAATTTTTTGAGAAAGTGATAAAAATGCCACACGATACAATCGTACGGCAGCGAAGGGGAGTTTTATTGAATGTAACAAAGCAAAATTCAAATGAAGTTCCAGAAGTGCGATTTATAATCCTGTCTATCATGAACGACAAAAAAAGCCCTGATAAGGTTATCAAGGCTTTTATAAAGCTGTAGGCTGTGAGGTATCAGTGAGGTATCACAGTCGAACACCTAATGCCGCTTTTGCTGTATTTTGATAGGGGTTGGGTGATGGATATATATAACCGTATTGTTTAGTATTATTATGGCTTACTTATTTATAACGTTCCGCGACTTGGTGATGTGACTGATTTTCAGTACTAAAGTTCAATCGAAAAACAAAATTTGAACTTTGTACAAATTGTTCCATAGAAACATTTCAGCTGCCATATTGCCAAACCGATGTTACCTGCTGTGTTGTTTTGGGTTACACATTTTCTATTATAAATCTAACGATTTTGTCTTTACGTTGCTGTATAAGTTCTTTTGTCCAAGTTGCACTTTCAACCGTCGTCATTTTCTGTATTTCACGTTGTTGTTCCAAATGATTGTAACTATTGCGTTTTTCAGCAAATGGTTTGTTACCAACGGAACAATTATGTGATTTAGAAAGCAACAAATAATTTCCTAAACAATTGATGTATTCATTTATAAATTCCTCGTCATAGCTATCATAACCTGTTTCAGGATTTTCAGTTTTCGGTGCAATGTGTTCCAATTCTGGTTTTTCAATTTTGTCAAAGCGAGTAGGTGAGTAACCGCTTTTCCCTTGTCCTTCCAAATGGTTTTCGTATTTCCAAAGTAAATATTTTGCAGTTGTATGATTTATTCCGCCTTGAATGGAACGCTCCAATTCTTTGTTTCCCCAATATGACCACCACCAATCTTGCGTAGTTTTCATCCAATCAATTCTAACATTTATTGATGTGATGTCTGGATTTTCAGAAGTAAATTTTAGATAAACGTCATTTAGTCGTGATGTGATTTCGGCTCTTGTCCCGATTAGTCTGTGTCGCAAAACCATTGTCTCCAGCTTGTTACAAAGCAAATTAATTTGATTTATTGGTAAACCAAATTTGTAAGCTTTGATTATAAACGGCATTGCGATACCAATTCCACCAAGTGTTACAAGCGAATGAATTTCTAAATTTTCTCTTTCGTCTTTGCTGAAAAAAGTTGTTAAATGCTCAAAACTTATTGCAAGCGATTGAGTAAACGATTTGATAAATGGAATTGGATTTGCTTCCGATAATAACTTATTTATTTTGTCGATTGCATTTGTTTCCCAAAGAGAATTGAAATGAACACGAAGTGTGTAAACCAAAACATCGTCTTCGTTAATTATGTATTCAATTGAAGAAATAGATTTATAAATTTCTTCAAATCGGTCTTTGATTTCTTTTATTAGACTTTCTTTTTCTTCGCCACCATAAAGATGAACGTTGAACATAAATTGAGCTTTGATAATTTCCAAATTTGAAGGTTTCTTACCTCTGTTGTTTTGGAAAATAAACATTTGAATTGCTTCCGATGCGTCTTTTACTGGATGTGTTGTGCAAGATGCGTTCTGAACCGTGTCCAACATTTTCAATAAATAAATTTCGTCTTTATCAGAAAGTTGTGAAGTAAAAAAATCAAACACAATTGCAATACGTTTTGCAGAAACGGTTTTTATACCATTTCTGTCTTTTTTACTTTGGTCGATTACACAATCTTTAAAAAATCTGTCGTCATAATCAACTGTTTCAAAACGATAAGTTGAGTTTCGTTTGATGATGTCTTCAAATGTTTCTTGTTCGGTTTCACTTAAAGTTCGGATTTGTTTTAATCTACTAAATAATGCTGACAAAAAAATAACGATTGTTGTCATTCGTTGTTGTCCGTCAATTATTCCAAATTTTTTGTCGTCTTTTTCTTCAAATAGAAAATGTCCGAAATAATATTTTGATTTGGTTGAACTTTTATTGTAGTTTTCCAAGTCAGATAAAAACATGTTAGTCTGTTTTGGTAAATTTGTTTTTTCAAGTTCAGTATCCCAAGAATATGCTCTTTGGTATGTCGGCACAAAAATTTTGTTGCCTGCCAACATTTGTTTTATAGTTGTAGATGCTTCCATTAAATAAATTTCGGATTAAAAATATCAAAGGTAGTTTCGCCACCTTTGATAAAAGATTTTACATTGCTGGTTGATGCTTTTTTTTTCAGACTTTTTGAGCAAGAAAAGGACGTTAAACTTGATAAAATTGAAGATTTATAACCACAATATTTACAAGTGTATTGAGATTTTTCACTTCCGTCATACAAAGCGTGTTTTTTTCCTTCTGGATTTTTGAGCAAGAAAGAGAAGTTAAAGATAATATTCTTGAAGATTTGTAACCACACCATTTACAGTAATAATTTGCCATTTAATTTTGGTTTTTCATTTGTGCTTACTCTATTCGGTTTTCAACTTTCCCTATTAGTTTTGCTCAGTCGGTCAAACTGTGTCGTTGTGGACAGTCGCTCTTAACATAGCAGGTAACGTCTTGTGGCTTTGCGACTGTTGTGGAAATTGAAGCTGAGTTCTCTCGGCTGGATAAAACGAAATTATGGAAAACCAAACGAACTTTTACAACAAAAACACCAGTTGCGCAAAACCGCTGTTAGCAGCAGGACTTATTTTTTTTCACGCTGTAAAGAAACTATATTATCTTTATCTAATGAATACACAACTCTTCTATGAAGTGAATCTTGGGAATAAAAAATAATATAATTATCATCTATTAGTTCGAAACTTTTACAGTTTTTTTGAGTTAGACTTGGTTCAACTCTTTTTATAGAGGTTTCAATTTTTAAAAGTACTTTATCAATGCTTAATTTTTCTTTTGGCTGAATAAATCCAATACAAAAAATTCCAATAAGCATAATACTTGCGCCTATATTTGAGTGACGAACTGCCCATATTCTTGACGTATCAGTATTTATAGCAGGAATTGCTAACCCAATTCCAAAAAAAGAAAAAATCAATGATATTAAAAGAACTAAAGGACTTATTAAATTTTGGAATGATAAATTATAGTCTTGGAATACCAGATACGATATCAATGCTGCTAATACAGTTGAAGTAATTGTAATAATTGTTTTGTTGAAATCAATAACGGCCGTGTAGGCTTCTTTAATGTTTGCCATATTACATGTCTTTTTCGGGAATGAAACAAAATCTTATTAAAATTCGAGATAATACATTCCAGATTTCCCACGAACTGATGTAAGCTTCTTGTTGGAAAATCAGTCGTTTCTGACGTATTACAATATCTAAAGCTTCAGGAATTCGTGCCATTGCTAAATTTTGCATTGATTCAGAAGCTGTCTTTAATCTCCAGTATTCTGATTGGTCCTCCTGAATATTTTCTATCAATTCGATGATAAATTTTTTTGCTTTTGGACTTAATTGAACATAAATATTACGTTCGACCATTTTAGACTGCCAATTATCGATTTCGTAATTAATCTGTTTAATTATCTGATTCTCATCCATGGTTTTTATCAAGTTATGGGTTTAGTATTGCCGCTAACATTGTTTTATACGAAACTTTCTCCTTATTTATTTCGTAAAAAGCTATATAGCTGTATTTCGTAAACCCGAAAGAAAATAATTTATATGCAATAAAGCAATACGTGTTTTTACCTAATTTATAGCCAAAGGAATTTTAAAGTATTGAAATAGTAATTTCTAATTGATAAATAAAAACATAGCTTTATTTATATGAGGAAGAATAAAGCTAATTGAATGAGGTGATATAGTTTTTATATACAAAAAAATCCGGTAAATTTTAAATTTACCGGATTTCGCGGAGAAAGAGGGAATTGTACTCCTTCTCTAATACGTTTATATATAAGGATTATATATTTTTTTCCTAATTTAGGGTCTCGCTTTTGCCCCTCATTTTTGAGTCGCAAATTTTGAAATCTTACAGAACAAATATAATGAAATAAAATTACAATCAAAAAAGGTTGAAAATTAGATGTTCAATTATTGGAATGGGTATTAAGTTTTATTTTATTTTGAAAATAATGCAAATTTGAAATGTACATGAAAAACCTCAATAAACTTCATGAAGTAACCTTAAAAATAAAATCAATTATTTACAATATTAATTTAAAAGAGAATGATGTTCGTAAAGCTTACTTTGAAAATCTTTATTCAATAATTAATGAATTCTATCACGGAAAGATATTTTATAAAGTTTGCCAAGAAATAAAAAATGGCACAATAAAATTTGACCCTAGTGTAATTGAGCTAAAACCTCATATTACAAGAATCTATGAAATCGCCGATCATAAACTACTTTCTGATGCCTATCATAATGAATTAAATCGAAAATTATTTGTAGATTCATTTACAAACTTTGAAACAACAGTTTCATTTTGTTTTGAAGAAATTATTGATGATATAAATTTGAATAAAATAATTAAGGGCTTAAATAATAAAGTTATTAGGATATGTAATGATTTACCTGATGAAAAGAAAGAAACACTATTGGGTGAACTCCAAAAAAATACATTCATACCCTTATCTCGGAAATTTAGATTTCTTTCTAAGTACAAAGACACCTGCTATTCCTCAGATCCTAAACAAGATTTAGAGTTCATAGAATTCTGTTCAAAACTTAGGAACTGTATTTCACACTCTGCAGGATATTATAAAGGAAAAGATTTTGAGTATGAATTTGAAAACATAAAGTTTATATTTAAAAATGATACTTTTCTAGAAATGGTAGGAGAAAATGATTATGTTTTTTTGAAAATAAATGAGAAATTAACCAATATTATTTATGCACTTATGAATTGTCTGAAAGAAATTGATTTTATTAAATATCCAGATGACGGATTTTGAAGTAATATTAAAGAAGAATTTAAAAATACAATATAACTAAAAGAAGAAACATGAAGATTGCAATCTTAGGTTGGGGTTCATTAATTTGGAATCCTGAAAATTTAAATTATGATACTGATTTTAACTGGTCTGCAAATGGTCCTATTTTACCAATAGAATTTTCAAGAGTTTCAAAAGATGGCAGACTTACATTAGTCATCACTAATCAAGGTGTAGCAGCAGTTCAAACTTTATATTCAATTTCGAATAGCAAAGACTTAGACGAAGCTATTCAAAATTTACGTGAGAGAGAAAATACAATTGCTAAAAATATTGGTTTTTATAATAAAATAGTAAATCAATTTTTTCCAAATGATTTTAACTATAAGCAAAACATTTTAGATTGGATAAATAAAGAAGAAATTGACGCGGTTATATGGACAAATCTTACTGAAAATTGGAAGGATAAAATTGATAATAGGATTGAGTATTTAAAAAGTTTAACAGGAGAATCTCAAATCTTAACTAAAAATTATATTATCAAAGCACCGAAGCAAATTAGAACAAAGTTACGTCAAGAAATAGAAAATGAATTAGGCTGGATGTAGTCTTATATTTCTCATATCTATAAGCTTAAATTAATGAAAAATAGTATAAAAAAAGACGTTCATACAGGAACTCAACCTATTCGAGTATTAAAACATAATCTTACTACGCGTTTAGTAGAGAGAAATCAAGAATATATAAAATCATTACATTCCGATTTCAAACTCAATAAAAAAATTAATTATCATAGTGCAAATTTACCTTTAATCGAAGGACAACTTCCATTTATTGATGAGAATGGAACAATAAATATTCATGAAACCTTTTTGTCATATACTTGGATTATATGTTATTATTTTTTAGTACTTCATGAAGAAGGTTTTGCAATTCCAGACCAAATAAAAAGAAATATTTCAACTCACAAGCTACCAAATAACCAACTGTTAACAGAAGCTGAAATATTATTTGATTATGCTAAACTGTTAATCAGTGTCTTTGAGCCTTGGGATATAGAAAACAATCCGAATCCAGAATATTATGATGAAGAAACTGAAGAGGGATGGTATATATTACGAAATAATGATCTTTTTGTAGAAGTCCTTAATTTTATACTTTATCATGAAACAGCTCATGCTGAATTAGAACATATCAAAAAAATAAAATCTCAAAATCTTACTTACGAAGAAAGGAAACCACTTGAAATTGAAGCTGATTCAAGAGCAATTGAATTAATTTTAAATAATTGTAGAAACAGAAATGTTTTAGAATTGGCTATTATTATAGGTTTAGCTTCAATCTTATTTTTTAAGAATAATTTAAATGGAGGTAAAAAACACCCGAATGTGGATCAACGATTAGAAAATGCAATATCACTTTTTGAACCTGCAGAAGATAGTCCAATATGGACTATGCTTTCTTTATTCTTAAAAGTATGGGATAAACAATTTAATTTAAATTTGAAGAATCAACCAATTTATGATACATACAAGGAATTATTTTATGATTTATTGAACCAAGTTAAATAAAATTTAAGATAAGTATTCAGTGCAAACTATAACACTAATGAATTAATATATCTGATCAAATGAACTATAACCTAAAAGAAATTTCACACTTTGACTTTTTTGAGATACTAGAAAAAAATAATAGAGAAATTGTGGCATTATTAAATTCTGAAGACTCAAATTTGAATGAATTTATTGTGAAAGCTAATGATTTAATTCTAAAAACTGAGACACATGTTAATCAACATATAATTCCAAGTAGCGATGAGATATTAGACTTATTTGATAAACAATATAATTCAATTTTTGATCGTGATTATTCAATATACGGTATTGATAAAGAGCCAGAAATTAAAAAAGAGATAGAAAGACTTGATAGATTTAGAAAAAGTTTAAAGTTAGTAATAGGTTATTTATCAATTATTGAAACCTTGTTTGATAGTCAAAATTTAGTATTGATAGAAACAATATCTGATAAAAATGATTTTATACTATCCAAATTGAATAGTTTATTTGGAGACGAGATGTATTCAATAGAAAGAATACTCGGATTTAATAATATCAAATTTCGGGATAATGAGTCTAGGGAAATTGCAGAAGATCTTCATAGACGTGGCTATGTAATATTAAAAGATCGATATGGAAATTCAGATAAAGTCAAAATCTCAGTTAAAGGTGCAACATATGTTGAAAGAAAAAATAAGCAAAATAAGAGTAATAAAAACAAAACTGAATTAGATAAAAAACTTGACAACATTCTCGATCATTTAACAAAATTGGGATATGGGCAAGAGATAATTTTTAATGAAATTGACGAGATGAGGGAATTACAATATAATCTAACTAAAAAAACTTGGTCTCAATTACTAAAAGGAAAATTGTTAGACTTGGCATTGGATAAGATCATAAGTAATGAAACTGCAACATCTGTATACGAATATCTAATAAATAATAATTTTCAATTACTAAAATAGCTATTGTGGATATGGAATCAGATATCAATTATTCCCTTGTTTTTAATTTCGCTGAAGTAAAAAAAATATTAAAGTTATATATGCAACAACGGAAAAGAAACTTCATGCGAAACTTGAAAAATATTTTTTTGAAAAATAACATTTAAACCTTCATTTTAAATCAATAACATGAAACGATCCAACTTTGATGACTTACATCTTCCTAAAGTAAACCTTAATGAAAACCTTGAAACAATTTCCAGCAATTATTTCAGGCCGCTTTTAGATGTAAACAAATTTGAGGTACGTTCGGAAACTGTTAGAGATAAGGGAATTGACTTTCATGTTGAGCTTAAAAAAGAGCAACCTGACGGCGGTTCGGTGTATACCAATTTTAGATTTGCCGTTCAATTGAAAGCAACAAATTCTATTGAAGCAAATAGTGATGGTAGTTATAGCATACAAATTGAATCATCCAATATCAATTATTTACTTAATAATGGGATGCCATCCTTTTATGTTTTTTACCATAAACCAACACATGCGTTTTATTATGAAAGCGTCAATAATTTTGTTTTAGACCTGCAAAAAAAAAATACTGACTGGGGCAAACAAGAAAAGCATTCACTTAGATTTTTCAAAATGCTTGATGATGTAGCATTAACAGAGATATACCAAGAAACTTTTGACAAAGGAATTTTATTCAGCCAACTGAACCAACACCTTAAATTCGCTACTGCAAATGGAATACCTGGTGGGGTTATCATCGATGCAGATAATGAAATTTACAGTATAGCTGAAAATATTGCTTACATCGATCAATTCGGGCACGAATTAATTAATGGACAACATTTTAATTTTATCATTGAGATTGAACAAAGAACTCATCCGAGACTTGAAGCAACGCCACGATATAATCTAATATGTGGGATAGCTTATTTCCAACATGGGAACCTGTTTAAAGCAATGGAGTTATTAAAACTTGCGCAGCAAAAATCAGAGAGTTTTGAGCCAGACATACAAGCAATGTTAACCTACACTTTGCTTAATGCCAAATTTCTGCTAGGAATTATAAACAAACAGGATTTTGAAGTGGAAACCAGAAAAATTACTGAAAATGAAAATACTGGAACTTTTTTTGAAATTGAAAAGGCATTTAATATACTATCAAGTAATGAAATTAAATCTAGTATAGGCATCCAAACTTTTTACGCAAAGATTGATGACGTTATCAAAAAAGATAAAAATAACAATCATTTGCGTATTACGGCTTACGCCAAAATACTAGAAGCTGAAGCTGTAATCCTATTTCATGATCTAACAATAAATTTCACTTATTTTATTGGACGACTAAAAGAACCATTGCAATCTCAAACTTATGTTGAATGGCTGAAACTTGAAGAAGCTTACCTGCAACGTTTAGAAGATCTGATAAGTTTTGCATTGAAAAACAAATATTTTCTAGGAGTGAGTAATCTTCTTTCAAGCAAGATTATGTGGAACTACAAAAAAATTTTTCACAGTCATCTATTAAACAATTGGAAAGACAGATCTTTTGATATTGAAAAACCCCTGAGTGTAGAAGACCAAGAAACTTTAATAAAAAGCTGTAAAAAACTTGATAAAATATTAGGCACTTATGAAATGCTAGAACATCGAGAAAACATGATTTCCTGCTTAAACAATAAGTATGAAATACAACATTTTTTAGGACAAAATGTTGAAGTTGAACTTACCAAAACCAAAATACTTGAAATTATTGAAGACCATGATTTTGTAGGACTAAAAGCCCGACATAATGAATTGATTACTGGAATGACACCGCATGAAAAGTTTATAAAAGATTACACCTCACATGTCAATCGTATCCAAGATATAGCTATTAAATGTGGATTAGATGTTTACAGCGATTTATCAAAAGAAATATTAGATCTTGTAGGCAAAAAGCCAGAATGGTCAATTGATAGTTTTTTTGAGTTTCAATTTCCTGAAACAGCAAATAATTAATTTTAAAATTTACATATCAACATCATCGAAAATACTTCTTTCAATTTCCTCTTGCTCCTCAGTTTCACCACTTAAATTTTCCATTTCAGAACTTGATTCTTCACTTGTGTTGTCGTTTATCCATTCTTCAATTTCAATAAGTTCCCTATTAACTTCAAAAACTATTGATGCATCCTCGGAAAACTCGTATTCAATAGCTTCTAGATTTTCCTTGAGTGATGACATATGATAACTTGCATCTTCATCTCTATCGTATCTAGATTTCCAAATTTCTTTTAGCTTTGAGATTTTTGGAATTAACTCATTTTTTATCCGTTGCAAAAGCTCATTGTACTCGTTCTCTTGAAATATTTCTTTAATATCCTCATCGCTTAACACATATAGATTTTCACCACTAAGTGCATATTCAGAAATATATGAAACAAAAGTTTTTCGATTTTCTTCTGGGAGCAAACCTATTGAATGCAGGCGTAATGCTAAATTTACTTCAGGAGAATATTCTAAGTTTATACTTGGTTTAGAAACTTGAATTAAAATTTCTGGATTGTCTTGAACAAAAAGTTTTAGGAAGTTGACAGAGCATCTTCTAGCCAAAAAATTAAATAAATTTCTTTTAGCACCCCATTCAGATAAAAATTCAGTCTTATATTTTTTTGTTGATTTATATGAATTTAATTTCTCTAAAATTAAATTGAATAGTTTTTTAGGTATAATAATTGCATTTTTTATACTCATATCTCCACAAGTAATATGGTCAAGCAGTTGATCTACAGAACTGCCGTGAAGGTATATTTCAATCATATCAGGTGAATCAACAATATATTTTGCAAATGCATCACCAATGGTTGGATGTTTATATTTCCAAAGAGATTCATCATCAATATTAATATTTTGAACCATATTACCTTTCATGACTTCAAGAGCATTAATGCATCCGCTAAGTGAACTGCCAATTTTTGAGATTGCGTTATTTTCAATTTCATTAAGTTCTAAGGGGGATTTTAATTTCTCATTATTCATATAAATTAATGCTAAAGCGGCTCGATTATCTTTGTCCAATTCACTAATTAATTCAATTAAAAAACTTTCCTGCTTTTGAATAAAAATATCTAAATAAAATTCAGATAGATAAAGGTTTTTTGTAAAAAAAGGATCGGATAACCTTCTTGCCATTTCTGGAATAAATCTTTTATGATTCGCTACATATTCCAAATATGGTTTAATCTCTTTCTTGTAACTGAGTGATTGTTTACCCATTTTTAGATGGTTATACAGTATTTGACGTTTTTCGGTTAAGGTTAGTTTTTGAACATCAATAACTACTTGACTTTCGTGTAGTAATGGAAACGCTCCTTTCTTTAAATCCTTTTTGGCATCATTAAAAATATAATCACGGGAGGTCATAACTATTTTTGCTCCTTTATCTAACATAGCTACAATCTTTGGCATAGCTTGATTCCAACGATTACTTAACGTTGATTCATATTGAGTTACACCAAATGCATCATCAATCCAAAAAAATTGCATCGGATTATTTGGATTCCAATGATGAACAACCTGTTCTGCAGTCTCTAATTTCATAGTTGGTGCTTGCCACTGATCTAATGAACCCATTGCAAGCAATGATGCTATGGTAGTTTTACCTGCTGCAGCTTCACCAATAAGAAGCACAAAATTGTGCTTTTCAATAGCGTTTGCAGCATTTTTAAAAGAGGAAGTAATAACAACTTTTGAAAGTTCATCTTTAAGATATTCTAATAATGCTTTGCCTTGTTCATAAACACGATCATCTAATATCTCGCTCAAGTCACCAAGACCATAAACTCTTGGAACTAACCTACGTAAATTAGGATTGTCCCTGATCTGATTATTAATCCAGGATGATCCAAATATTAAAACTTGCTTTACACCAATATCTTTTAATGCTTGTTGAATTTTTGCAGCCATCGGAGCCGATATACCTGCGTTAGTCATAAGTATATAAATGTCGCAAAGGTCACTTTCAACAAGCTTTTGCGCTTTTCCAATTTCGTCGTGTATGTCTGCAAATTTTAGATTCTCATTTTGACGTGTCTTGAATTTACACTGGATCACAAACTCTCCATTATAAGTTTCTCCGGAAATGTTATTCCAATTCCCTGAAAAACATCCATCTCGTCCACCGTCAGCGGATTCTAAAAATGTCATTGAAGTTTGTCCTAAAACTTCACGAGCTATAGAATTACATAATTCTTGAAAACCAAACCATCCTAAACGATGCAAATCATACATAAATCCACTTTTTAAAATAACTACCTTCGTCGATCTCTAATTTCTTTAGTGAAAGCTTCTAATACTGTGATGTCAGCTAAAAATTCTGCGGAATTTGGCATCTCTTCAATTAATGTTCCAGCACTGTCATGCCCTAAAAAATAAGTAGAACATTTACCCATATTTTCATCCACTTTGTTATAATCTTCTGTTGTCAAATCGACAATTTTTGCCAAACGTTGAGTTTGGATTTCACGTCCGAATCTTTGTACTGTACCATTTAAAAAAACTTCCTCTACAAACCTTTCCCATGTCTCACGAAGCATACCATACAAAGGTTTGACGCGAGCTCTATAAATCTCTTCGGTTTCTGTTCTCTCAATTTTTTCAATTTTTTGATATTCATTTTTTAGAATCCCTATTCGTTTGTTTACAGGCAAAGCATCCCATGGTGGATTTGTTGCAATAATTCCTGTTTCTTCTTTCTTTCTCGTGAGACTTTTTATATCAAGAGAATAGGATAGATTTTCTGAATGCTCTTGCAACATTAATAGAAAAGTAATATCATGAGTGAATACTACAACTTGTCTTATATTAGATTCTTCGACAATCCTTTTAGCAATTTTGTTTCTCCATTTATGATCAAGAGAAGATACCGGATCATCGAATACAATAGCACTATTATGTTCAGATAATGAGAGTTCAGATAAGAAAGTAGCTAATGCTATACAGCGATGTTCACCTTCACTAAGGATATCCTTTAGCGCTATACCGATGCTATTGGGTTCATTCAGTTTTAAATAATGATATTGTTTCCCTTTTGTACCCTTTGTCTCTGTTTCTATTTTAATATTTTTGAAACCTAATTTTTTAAGCTCTTCTTGAAAATTGTCCTTTAAGTTTTGGGTTATATAGGTTGTAGCTAATAAATTACTTTGAGTCGTTACTGTTCTTGTATTACATTGTCCAGCACACTGATTTAATAAAGCCACTTTTTTTTGCCTGTAGATTTCTCGTGCTAGCTTTGGCATAAAATCAAACATCTTTTTTTGGCTGTTTAATTCAAGTAATTCTTTTTCAAGTGGCTTAAGTTCATCTGTAATAGATTGTGTAGCTAACTTAGTGTTTTCTAGCTGAAGGTTAGTGATAATCCCATCAATTATATTTTTAGAATTATTACTTATCTCTGGTGCGATTAATTCATGGATATCCTTTTTCGCAGCTAGATGATTTGAAAGAAGAGTTCTCTGTGCTGAAAGACTTTCTAAATATGAAGTTTGTCCTGTTCGGTAATCTGCTACCAAAATTTCTAATTCTGCAATTGTTGGTTCCTGATCATCAAAAACAAAAGACAACCCATTTAATAGTTCAGATAGATTCTCATGCTCTTCAACGGCTTTGTCATGCTCTTGTTGTATGTCATGTTTGACAAATTCTTCAAAATTTGTAAACCGTTTTTTTGCCTCGGGACTTAAATCCTGCAAGCATAGTGGGCAATTTGAATTGCCATCAGTGTCAGGAAATAAATCCCCTTCTTTATTTTCATTATAAAATTTGCGTGCGCTTTCCCAAAGTTGTTTCCATGAATTTCCACCAATACCAGTTAGTGGCAAGTTGGCAAAAACTGTTTCAGAAGATGCCTTTAGTGTGTCGAAGGTTGTAGAAAAATCATCACATGTTTTTTTTACAAGTGTTAAGGCCTCCAAAGTTATAAGGTTTTTTTCAAGTGTTTCAAACTTATTTCTGAGAATTTTAAAACGGCTAATTTTCCCGTTATTTGTCACTATTGTTTTCTGTGGATCTGTTGCTTTTAGGTTGGAAATGATTTTATTTAGTTCTGTTACTCTGTCAGCCTTTGTTTTATCCCATTGCGACTGAGCTCTTAATTGGTCTAGGGTTGTATTATGTGTAAGATTTTGTAAAAATAATTTTGCTGTAGATTCTTCATCAACTTGCACAAGGGAATAATCAAATTTTGATAAGTTAAGAGTTTGTACTTCTGATAATAACTCTGTCTCAATCTGTTTAAGTACAGTAGCAAATTTTTCGATAAATGATAGCCCTTGTGGAATAAATGCAATCTCGTCCTCACCATCGATGTAATGATTTGCACTAAAAGAATCAAATACATCCACACCTTTTAACTTTGTGTCGCTAATAGACGAATTTACTAATGCGACAGAAGTAAAAATTGTACCATCTGTGGTAAACTCAACTTCTGCTTTTTTATCTGTGCCACGGCTAGTTGCATCGTATAGATTATCATTTATAGTTGGTTTTTGTCCTCTTGTATTACATGTATGTTTTAGTACAGTTACAAAACTTGATTTACCGGCTCCGTTATCGCCATAAACAGCCGTTAAACCAGATGGTGCAAATTCAAGCACACTTGTTTTTGATAATGCATTTATGTTATTAATATTGTGAATTTTTGAAAGCACAATATTTGTGTTATTAGAAGCGTGGGCAGCAAAAGCTCTTAGCGTAGCAAAATCAACAGGGACAAATGTTACTTTAGATAACCCAAATTCAAATTTACAAATCTCTTTTAAATCTGCTATATCGGAGGGTGTTAAGTCATTATTTCTAATTAATTTATCTATTGCTACTTGCCAAAATTGGGGCTTTTTTTCGACCCAATCAATTATCTCATTTAATATTGCCATCAGTTTTATATTATTAAAAATGTATACGAAGATAGTTTATTTGAAAAAATACATCCTCAAAAATTATCTATAAAAAAGATGCTAAAAGCATCTTTTATTTTTCTTAATCATGGTATTTTAGTTCATACATTTTTTCTGTACAATCTCTGTACACACGTTCGATTTTGCTTCTATAGAAATCTGGCAAGTTATCTTTATATTTATCATCAATATGAATACGTCCTGCAAGCCAATAATATTCAAATTTATTCTCTGAAATATTTTTAATACCATCGTAATATTGGATATCAATTTTCAGACTCCCCGAATCATTTTTGACAAAAGGAATATTAAAATATTCAGATGCATTAATTAAGTCATGTGTTATATTTTCAATACTGAAATCTTTTAATGAAAAGGTAATTTGCATCGTGTGTATCATACTTGAATTGATGGGAAAGTAGTTTGAGAGGTAAGAAACTAAACTGTCTGCAATGGCTGATTTTGAATTTATATAATCATCAAGTAGTCCATCATTAGTTAATGCTTCAATCTTTTCCTTATGACTCATACATGTATAATAAAAATCTTCATCATATAAGTTATCAAACATATTTGTACCCCAACGGCCCATATAATTAGAACCTATTTCACTTTTTAAATCTTCTATTTTTGCAAATGCTTCTATTGGATCAAAGTCATCAACAATTTCTTTTAATTTCAAATAGATTTCCTCAAGTTCGTACATGCTTTTCAAAGCATAATTCTTTATTCGTTGAAACTCATCAGGAATATTTCCCCAATGATTCTCTAAATTTTCTTTATAATATGGAAGAATTGCTGAAGTATCAGAAACAACATTTGGTAACTTCCAAGAAATGAATTCCCTATTTTTTTTAAAGTCAGCAAATACTAAGTTATTTTCTATCCTATTTAATGTATTTGATTTAGATTTAACCAAGTACTTTTCAGAATTCAGAATTTTTGTTCCATAAATTCGGTACTTTTTCATACCATCTACTTCCACAATTTCAAAATCTGAATTTACCACATCTGATGTTAGAAAATATATTTTTGAATTTTCCTCGAAGCCAGTATGAAAAAGTATAAAGAAATCTTCTCTTAATTTACCTTCGCTATCAGTTATATATACGGTTGGGATATATTGTGTTGTTTTATCAGATTCAAAAAACTTAACCTGAACAAAACCCAGTTTTGGAGGTGTTGTATCTAATAGATTTCTATTGGTTAATCTTCTTTGAATTATTAGATCAGCTCCTTCAATATCAACAGATCTTTCTAATATCCAGAACCTATCCATTAAAAAAGCTTTTGCCCGGGCTTCTCCTAATGAACCATTTTGCATTGCTTTTAACCAAGGTGGGGTTAAATCAGACATAATCTCATCCTTTAATTTATTTTTATTTTAGATTTTTATAAAATTCAACGTAGTATTTTTTCATTTTTTATGTTCAATAATTAAACCATTTTCAGAAAAAGAAAATGTCCTTTCATCAAAGATTGATTTCATGAGTAACCACACCTTGTCAACAATATTAAACTGTAATTTACGATCGTGATCGCTTTCACTTATCTGACCCGTAAAAATTATTTCATCTAAATTTAGTTTTTCCTTAGTTTGTCTATTGGATATAGTACTATCTGGAGTTTTATACTTTGCAGTTAATACCCCTAATTTATTAAGACGACTTAATTCCATTCGAAAATCATTTACATAATCATAAAATGGAACCTGATTTCCATTCCCGAGGATCAATATGTAGTCTAAATAATCGAATTCATGTTTAATGTCGATTTTCCTGTTTTCACCAATATCTATGCTTGTTATTTCTGGCCTCGTCCTATGTATTTTAATATTTAAATCGATTGTAGCTATGTCAATTTCATCAGGGCTGTCAGACAAGTCTTTCTCATCATATTCTCTAAGCTGAACCAGACCTATACCTTTAAATTTTGCATATTCTAATCCGTCTCGCGTGAATCCGCTTTTCGAAACGATAATTCCTTTGCTAATACCAGTATCTTCAAGTATCTGCACCAGCTTCATCACAACATCTTTGTTCACCTTTTCCTTTCGGTATTTACATTCAATAGCGGTTTCATAAGTATGGTTACCATCTGTATGCGAGGTATGAACATCGATCTGGTGACTAAGTCCCGATTTACCAACTACTTTACAATTACTCCCATATCCTTTTACCGTAACACCGGCTTGGTGGCCTAACATTTCGTATATATATTTTGTGATTGATTCGTAAATTTTCCAATCTAACTTGTTAGTTTCTTGCATAACACTTTGATCTTGAATAATATATAAATAAGAAGATTATTTTGAATATTTTAATTTTTGGAATTTATATTAAAAGTATAAAAAAATTAACTCTGAAGTATTACAAATCTTGCATTTTGCTTACTTAATAAAAAAACCGCATCACATCTCTGCAACACGGCTTTCCAATCAACCAACCAAATCAAAAACTATTTCTTTGCTTTCGCCTTAACAACTTTACCACCCTTAACGTAACGATACCCTTTTTTCAAAGTTCCATCCTTTTTGACACCTTCTCTTGCAATAACTCTACTACACATTTTTTTAGCGGTAATGCTTTTCTTTTTTTTCGCCTTTGTTTTCTTTGCTACCATGATTTCTGATTTTAAATTAATTTACTGTGAATGATAATTTTTTCTTTTTCGGTTCATTGACCACCTTTTTGTAATACATCGAGTATTTTAAAGTCAGGTCGTTTCCTCTGTTTTTCTCCAGTGTCGCAAACCGCTGTTTCGGATCTTGATGAGAGGAACAATGAATAACCGAAGTTGGATTATGCGCCATTTTGTTACCGCCGTACATTGCCCCATTTTCTTTTACCTGAGAAATAAAACACCAAATGATTTTTGGGTATTTGGTACGCAGATAATTCAATTGGTCAGCTGTGATTTTCAAATCCGTAACCGAATCGGCAATGATGACCTTAACCACCTTGCAGAAATCCTGCAATTCCTGAAAAGGGTTTTCCAAATAGCCTTTAATAGCAATGTACTTTCTGCCTGCTTCAGTAGTATTTCGGTTGATACTGTCTACCGTGTCCTTACTTTCAATTCCGCCCTGCTCATAATCGATATAGGCAACGGGTGTCTGCTGTTCTCCAAAGGCATTTGCAATTTGCATGGCCAACTGTGATTTTGAACTGTGTTTGTTTCCTTTTATCAGAATAAGCGCTTTATGAGGTTGCTGCTTTTGCAAAAACTTCCCAATCTCTCCACCCAATACAAAAACATCTTTAGCTTCCTGTGGAACAGCATTAGCGGAGATAAATCCTAATTTCTCCAACTCGTTTAAACTTTTATTCTGATCTGAAACAATCGGTTTTTTACTTTTTGAAATGGGTCTTTTTGCAACAGCCGGCACAGCTCTTTTTTTTCTTGTTTCCGTATTTTTACGTACCTGAATTTTTTCTACTGAAGCTGAAAGTCCGGTTTTATTAACCACTTTCGTTTTACTGATTACCCTTTTCTTTCCTGGCTTTTTGGCTACTGCTTTTTTTACCGGTACACCAGGTATTTCCTCCGTTTCCTTTTCAGTATTTCTACCTAAAATATGATTAACTGCTTTTTGGGATTGTGCTGAAGCTTTCAGGAAAAAACGATTGTCATTTTCTAGTTCATTCACCAAAACCTTATTCCAGTTCTTCAAATATTTTGCGGAATTGTCTTTGGTGTGAAATAATATCCCTGCCTCTGAACACAAAAAAACAGCTCCCAATTCTGCAATAAGTTCTTCAAAAGCATAACTTTTACTGCCGAATTTCCCTGAAAAATCCCTTTCCAGTCTTTTTTTTGCTCCAGTACTGTGCGTCAATTCGTGGAAATAAGTACAGTAGTAGGATGCCTCACTTTTGAAAGCATTTATTTTAGGCATATTGACCGTATCGCTTGCAGGCTGATAAAAAGCTTTATCGCCGACAAAAGTATAAGCAGGCGGGTTTTTATAGCCATCGATCAGCCTTTGCGCCTCATCAATCGGATTAACCTTTTTGTTGCCTGTTGGCTTGGGAAATTCCAAGCCGGTACAATCATCTGCCCTGAAAACATTATAGTATTTGATTACCGGAATGTGACTGAGATACCTTTTTAAATCTTCTTTTGTAAGCCCATTGGTTTTGATAAATTCATCCAGTTTTGCTTTGTCAGTAGTCTTGAATTTTAAAGTGCCATTGTCAAAATTGAAAATCATCGTGTAATAAATCACACGCCGGGCTTTACTGCCTTCCCTTAAACTGGCACCCGTTTCCTTAATCTGATTGAACGTAAGATAATAAGGCTGTTTAAAGTTAATCGGCACTAAATATCCCTTGCCGTTTTCATCAAATTTTATATCAAAATTCAATATGAAATTTGCGCCCGAATATTCTTTTTTGCTCACATAGTTTTTGGCTGCTCCATCAGCTCCAGAACCGACCCAATCTTTTTGCCAGGGCAAATGCCCAACTTTCTCAATCGTATTTATAATTAAATCCGTGATGTAACTATAAATATCATCGGGAGAAACACCATTTAAACCGGCTTCCTCATCAGCTTCAGAAAAGTATTCCAAAGTGGGTAAAATCATAGTTTGCTCTGCGCCGGTTAGTCCCATTGGTTCAACAAAATCTTTTATTTCAATGGTAAACAGTGCATCATTGTTTTGTTGTAAAACGTTTAAAATCCGTTGTGTTATGATGGAATGTTTTTGCTTTTTGGCTCTTGTCAAAAGACTTTTAAGGGTGCTTCTGTGAACTTCTTTTCCGTGGAGATTATTAAATACTGTTACTAAATCCATACTACTTCACTATTGAGTATTCTTTGCCCAAAACACCAATGATGGTTTCGGTCTGAACGTCTTTTAACCCTGTTATCTGTGACAAACTCTGCCAGTTCGAGAGGTTCTCCAGAATCGGGATTTCTACAAGCAGATCTTTTAGTTCGAATTTACCTTTGGCGGGAATAGAGATAAAAGATTTATTTACCGTTATCGTGGCGATCCTTTTAGCAGTTTTATCTTTAAGCACAATTCTTTTCACTACCGCAATAACACCATCAGGGTTAAAATTGTCGCTGGTAGGATTATAAAGCGTTACATCCAAATTGAATCTTAACCGCTTAAAATTGATGTCGAAATTTCGAATCCCTGTCGGCAATGCTTTTAATTTTGTCATAGTCTCTTTCCACTTGTTGAGTTTACTGCTGTACCACAACACCCCAATTCCTAATAGAGCACCTGTGATTACAATATGTTTTGCTGTTATACCCATACGCTTGTTTTTCTTCTTATAAAACCAACCACCTTAAAGCCTATATAGATAATTGCCAAAATCCCCAATCCAATGAAAAACTTTTCTAGCTTTGAGAGTGGTTTTTTAACTAGTACCGGAATCTTTTTTACCTGGATAATTGTTTTTGTTTTTTGCTCTTTTATCGCAGTATTTTCATTTTTGGTTTGGGCTATTTGTGCATAAAACTCCAGTTGTTTTGTAAGCTTATCGTAAATCAGTTTATAGCTATTATCTCCTGAATTTTTAGAAGTGTTCAGCTTTGATAATATTTCATCCACTTTTGCATTTACCAAACTGTCAAAAACCGCATTTCCGGTATTGCTTTGTACAATTGGGGTAATCAGCTTATCGTTGATTGCCTGATTAACCACCGTGCTTTTTATACTGTCCCTTTTCTGGATTTCAGTTTTGAGTAAAGTGTTTTCCTGCATCATTTTTTTAGTCGAAGAACAACCTGTAAACAAAATGCAGGAAGCGATAAACAGCATCACATATTGAATTGACTTTCTCATGGTTTTGATTTTTTAAAGTGGGTTTTAATGGTAAAGAATAATAGCTCGGAAGCTTCTATTACCTGAAACAGATCAATTGCGTAATACACGCTGACTACTTCTACAATTTTATTAAGGATTTCCTTTTTCATTGTCCTTATTGTTAGCGCATTGGGCGCATCTTTTTTGGTATTCCTGCAGCTGCTCTTTAAGGTTCCGTATTTCAACCGTATTTTCATCAATGATCCGTTGCATTTCCTCAAACTTTTTATCGGTTACTATTGACATTTTGGTGTAAATAGAATCGATAGCTTCGAGTGCTGAGGCTTCGGTCTTTTTTAATTCCGAGTTTCTTGATTTCCATGCAATGTAGATGGAGACTACGGTTGTGGAACCTAAAAAGTAATTCAGTAAGATTTCTATTGGCGGCATTTTTATACTTTATTTAGTTTTAAAACCAAAATCGAGAATCCGAGTAAAAGGGTTGTAGAAGCTATAATTAGTTTTATTCTTCGCTGTGACCGGTCTCGGATTCGCTTTTTTTTTTAATATCCCAAGTGTGTCAATGCTGGTGTAATAATTAAGCTGTTTTACCCTTTCGGAAAAATTGGTAAGCCCACCGTTGATTTTCTTGGTGATGGAAGTAATATTGTTACTATCAGCAATGGGATTAAGGTTGTACTTGATACTCCAAAACCAACCCGCAATATCAATAGCAATGTCTGGTCGGGAAGCTAAATCAGGATTAGTAATAACATCAATTCCTGAATACTCTTTATAAGCCTGATAATTCGCCCTGCCTGTTAACTGGATAAGTCCGCGTCCTCTGAATCGCCAGCCGTCACCAATCTGCGTATTGCCTAAATTGATTTTTCCCCATTTTCCACCGTACACAATATTGGCAATGGCTTCTGGATTGGCTTTGTGCTTTACAGTCCTGCTATAAAGATTGGCTTGGGCAACCGAAATCCTGTCTGCTCCGAAAGTCTCAATTAGTCCTACAGGGCTGTAATTCAGATTCTCAGAAAGTCTTATAAATCCTCCGGTTTCTTCGTGAAGCTGTGCTAAAAAATGAGCAATCCTTTTTGGGGTATTGATGGCATATTTTTTAAAAACCTTCAGGAAAGGTGTGCTGTTTGACAATAAAAATTCCATTATAATTGTACTTTTTTAGGTTCTAATTTTGGTTTCCCGGTTGGTTTGGCAGCTGCTTCTGAATTTGTTCCACTATCTAATGAGGCAATAATCAATGCGCCTAAAACACCTAAGCCAATCCACATTCCTGTACTTGTATTCATTAATTCCAGTCTTTAAGTCTGATTTGTTTTACTCCCTTTTGGTTAAAAAGGGCATTCTCTGTATTCCTTCCAAAATCACCATCAACTGCAACCTTTAACAAGGTTTGCAAGGTTCTTACTTCTTTTCCTTTGCTTCCTTTTTTGAGCAGTCTGGATTTATCAATATCCGGTGTTCCTGATGTGTCAACCGCAGAAACGATGGGCAATATTTTACCAACAGGTTTTATAACACTGTGATCGGCAATCCAGTAAATATCATTGATGAATGCGCCGTTTCTTTGGGCAACATAGCGATAGGTTCCGTCAGGTCTTCTGCCTACCCAAATGATTTTGCCAATTTTATCACCTTTTTTAAAAGTGGCTTTTCGGATTCCCTCACTGGTATAATTTCCGTCTGCCATCTTTCGGGCATCATAGGTATTGGTACCGTTAAAGCCCGTTGCCATGACTTCCTGACCGATGCTGTACCTGAAATTATCAGCATCTCGAACCGGCGTTTGCGGAAGTACTTTAACCGGGACAATTGGACCTGTTGTAAGCTGAGGCTTTTTTATCGGTACCGGAGCAGTGGTATGGGGCAAAGTTTCAGCAGGAGCATAATCCAATTCGGCTTCCTGCATCGCTTGTTTATCTTTACTTTTCTGTACGAAATAATAAATGCCACCACCAATAGCAAGGGCGATACCGCCACCAATCCATACTTTATCTTCTGTGGTCATCGTTATAAATATTTTGGATAATTTGATTTTAATAATTGATAATCGCTGTCACTTAATTCCTCCTTCAGCCACACTTTCAAAGGATGCTTGACAGGGGTCTGCCATAATGCGAAATAAACGTTGCCAGTCAGTGTGTTGTAATACCGGTTGCCAAAAGCTTTGACTATCCATGAAAACTGCGCTTCATTTATTCCGGTCAGCGTGGTCAGTATCGTTTTTCTTTTTTCGGTATTGGTGAAATTGGCTTCCTTCATGGCATTGTACAGTATTGTTGCAATTTCTTTCGCATTAATACTTTCCGAAGCAGAACTGCCATCCTGAAAAGCATTGCCTTTTTTACTTTTTCCTGTTTGGGCTATGGCAATAAGCAGTATCCCTAATCCCGCAAAACCCACGGAAATAGGCAATATTTTTGAACTGTCCATGATTAAAAAAAGTTAGGAATGAGAAAGCGCAATTCCATCAATTCGTTTTGGCTGAACTGATCTGTAAACCACTCAATCAAAGTCATTTTATTTGAAAACGGGTTAATGCCTTTGCGGAGTCCAAACTGGTTGTGGATTCTCACAAAACCATTGGGGTTAACACCTATCAGGTTTTGTTTTACGGATTTAAAACCGTTTCCCACACCATACATAGCACTGAAAATCGCTTCCGCTTTATTTCTTGCCATTCCTGTTGAAATATTACTTGGCTTGTCTCTTTTGTTTTCCCTGAGTGGAGAGAAACCGAGAAAAATCTTCTTATAAGCAAAATAACCAACACCCAGAAACAAACTCATTTTCAAAACTCCTTTGACTATCGAGACTGTGGCATTTACTCCCTGATTGGCATTTTCCAGCGTTTTTGCGATTGCCTTCTGTCCTTCAGGGGAAGAAGCAATTGCAGCAACTACGGCGGGATTATGTAAACCTTGTCTTTTCATATTCGTTTCTTGGCTGTAAGTATTGCTCCCAATTTCATTTTTACTCCGGGATTTCATTTTGCGCCTCTTAACGGGTTGCTCCGGTAATTGGGTCATTTTACTTTACCCTTTTCATCTTTACTCTCTTCATTTGGAGCAATGCTTACAACTGTGCTTTATTGCTTTAATAGCTACATTATAAACTCTTTAATCGTCTGCCAACTCTGCTGATCGGTAACCATTGCAATGGCTTTTTTGGACTTCTTCAATTCCACCAATTTTTCTAAAACGTCATTGTCTAAATCTGCCAGCTCTTGAATCAGTTTTGTCTTTTTCTGTATTTTAAAAGGATTCATTTCCTTCGTCTTTATGCTAATGGTGTTCATGCTATAATCATTTGATGTTTTTGTAATAACCCGAAAAGTTCCTGTGAGAAATGATTGTTTCCTGATTTTTCGTTGATTTTCTGATAAATAACCGTGAGTAACGTAATGCTGTCATCGTCAATGGTTCTGATAATATCCAGGAATGTTTTCTTAGCCTCTGAATAATGCTCATCTTCCAAATCTTCCGGTGCAGCCATAGCCAAACCGCCACTTTCGACAGGTAGATTAAAACCTAATCCTTTTAGGATTAACGGGGCTTGTTTGACCACACCTAAAAGCATATTGTTCAGACTGTCATTGCTTTCCTTGGTGTATTTTCTTTGCAGTTTATCCTCTGTAAGCTCTTCGTTTTTGGCTCTGAGTTCCCGGTTCATCCTTTCAGATTCTTCCAGTTTTCGGGCAAGTTCAGAGCGGTCATGCGCCTGTAATTTCAAATCAAAGATTTCGGCAATTCCCAAACCCATCAAACCGCTTTTTTTCTTTTTCTTCTTTTTTTTAGCGGTCTGCATGGGTTCTGATTCGTTAGTTTTTGATTTCTTTTCCGTCTCTCCAAACGTGACATCGAAAGACTTTCCTTCAACTTTAAAGGCATTCACGCCATTTTTTCGCTTTTCCTGCAGGGTTAGTTTAGTGTAGCCATCGTTGTAAAGCTTTTCAAAAAAACTTTCCGGTGTTCCGTACTCTTTTATGATCTGTTCATGGGTTACATTGCGAAAAATCGGTTTTGAAGTTTCCCTCTCAATAACGGTCACAGCACAAAATTTATCACTACCCAGTCTATCCATCAAATCATCTAATTGCTCCATTTTAAATTAGTTTTTTGTAGATGAGTAAGATTCTGTTCTTCGTTTTTACGTAACCAATTTTCTTTACCAATTTTGGGTCTTGGTAAGGAGTATTTACCACATAACTAACTTGTAATTGTACTTTTGAAAATGTCCCGTCGGGAGGAATTAAAATCTGTTTTTGGGTCGGATAAATTGAAACGCCATTTATAATTGCAATTGTAGTGCCTGTGTTTACAACCGAAAGACAGGTAATTCTCTCTAAAACAGGGAGATGTTCTTCTTTAAATTCTTTTGTCACAAAGGCAGATTCTACAAACATGGTTACTCGATTTTAATGGTATTGTTATATAAAAACACGACATGGAATTTTAATGATTCACTACCCATTAAAGGTGCGTCAAGTGAAAAAATCAAAGAATAATCCTTGTTCCCGGTATCAAAATTCAGCGGTTTGAAACTCTTTTCGTACTCACCGCCATTGGATTGTCTCCAATTGTCAATGTGAACAGCGGGAATAATTGCAATGCTATTGTCATCTTTCATTTCAATACAGATCATTGTGTGTATTGATCTTTCAACTCCATTGGTGTAAACTGCCACACCTGTTGTAAAGCCTATAGGCAGTTTAAAGTTTTCAGAAGTGTTGCTCTCTCCTGGTTTAATTATCGCTTTTACTACATGTTGAATTTGTCGCATAACTTTTAAGATGAAAAGCTGTCACTTTTAAACTTCAGCTTTTTGATTATTGAACTTATTTTTTAGCTTCAGTAACCCTGAATTCAAATCGTAGAAACATTCCGCAACCTCCATTTTTTGACATAGGAACAGTAACCCCTTTTGGAAATTCTAATTCTAATTTGAATTCCTCTTTGGCTCTTAAAAGCGGAGTTGTAGCAATAGGGCGATAATCTTCATTTTTGAAATTCTGAACATCAGTGAGTGGTAAATCAATGAGCATATCATTGGTTTGAATCAATCTCAAATCAGCATTTTGCAATTCAGCTGGAAGTGTATCTCTGCTCTGCCAATCTGCACTTTCAATTTTCTCTCCTCTTGTCGTAAATTGTACACGTATAGCATCAATTACCACGTCTCTTCCAGAGTTCAAAAGATTACCGTCAAAATTGGTAATACCCACGACCTTTTTGGTATTGGCATCAACGAGTTCGTTAATACCGCTCATCCCATCGACTTTGACGTTCAAATAATAGGTTTTATCAACCAGTTTTGTAGCTTGTGGTTTAGCAACTTGTGTATTCTGACGTTGTCTAGCTCCTAAAACTTTAATAGCTCTTTGTAATTGTGGCGTTCTGTTATCCATTTTTTTATAAATTAAATTTTACTTTTTGTTTTAATTACAATATGTAATTCCCATTTTCATCGATATAAGCACCTAAACCATCTCCATCATATCCATTTAAACCGTCTTCTATATAGTTGCCATTTATATCTATGTAACCTCCTAAACCATCTTCATGGTAATTTCCGGCTTCATCAAAATAGCCGTTCAATCCATTATCATCAGAACCGCCTAAGCCATCTTCAATATAGTTGCCATTAGAATCGATATAACCACCTAAACCGCCTTCATCGTAGCCATTCAAACCATCCTCTATATAGTTCCCATTGACATCTATGTAACCACCTAAACCATCTTCATGATAATTCCCATAAGCATCGATATAGCCTTGTAATCCGTTTAAAGCCCCTGACAGACCAGCTGTTTTTTGCACAAATCTTCCCATTGTTGTTCCAGGGTTTAATTTGGAAGCGATCTTTTCAGAAGAGAAAATATTTTTGACCAATTCTAATCCATGTGCAATCGAAACCCCGATTGCCGAACCTCTTAAAAGCGAACTTTTGGTATCGCTCCCGTTTACCTTTACTGCTAAAAATCCCGCACCAACGGCAACGGCACCATTAACAACTCCTTTCACCATGTTAGAAGATGTTTCGGTCATAGTACCTGTAAGCCCTCTTGAAAGTGCGCCTACTACTACAGCAGAACTGATTGTTATTAATTCTTGTCTCATTTTTTTACGTTATTAATTACTTTTTGAACTTGTAGCTAGAAGAATTCCGCCAACAGCTACAACACCAATCACAATTGGAATAGTGTAGTTAGGTTTAGTTATTGGAGTTGTTGGAGTTGCTGAATTTTCAATCTTGGCACTTTCTCTTTGCACCGAAACTTCTTCCTTTAAATTCTCTACGGGAATGTCTTTAACCTGTGACAATGTTTCAATCTGTGCGTCATTTGGAATTCCTTCGCCAGTGGGTGTGCCTGTAGATAAGGATTCCGCCGGAACTCCTTTTACCTCTGCAATGGTTTGTAATTGTGAAGGTGTTGGAGTTGCATTTGACATCACTTCAACTGGCTTTGGAGCTTCAATTTGTGGTGCATTATTGTAAACGGATTGTGGCTGACTGCCTGCAATAGTATTTTTAACGGCTGGCTTCACCACATTGTTTATAGCAAATTTGCCTACTTTGGTCTTACCTAATTTTGTTGCTAATTTTACGGCTTTAGTACTTTTAACTTTAGTAATTAGTTTACCTACTTTACTGTCAAGCACTTTGCTTACTAAACCTCCTCCGGGAATAACGCTCATAGCCATAGAGGCAATCGGAACTACTGCTTTACCAACTTTGACAGCATTCTTAATAGACACGTTTCTTAATCGGACGTTCTTTTTAAGCATTTTGCCAATCTTAAGCCCTTTATTCAGTCCTGCATTTAAGCCTGTTTGTTCTTCTAATATTATCATATTTACATTTTTTAAAAAGGGAATCTTGTTCTACTGGTACTGCTACTTTTTTTAGTTGGGGGAATTTTCTTCTTTGTTCTACTCGATGTCCCTTTTAAACCCTTTCTCGGAGAGGGACAGTTAAGTCCTATGTGAGGTAATTTCTGATTCATAAAAACATCTTTTTTATCGGTATAATCTGGCTCTTTGTTACTCTGTATTGTCCCGTCAATAATGCATTGCCCTTTGTCTAATTTTCCGGTTTCCTGATTAAGAGGCACGACAACATACACGTGTGTAAATTGCTTTGGATTGAACTTAGGCTGTTTGATCTGCCTGATGTAATGCTTAATCCCCAAATTCAGTAACACCGAACTGGCGAATATGGAATAGCTTTTACAGTCAATTCCTTCTCTGCGGTTAAACCAGCTATTGGCAGGGCTTCTTAAATTCTGCGTGATTCCGTCAGCCTGATATTGTATGTCGTAGTACAGGAAATAATGGATCTTCTCACAGGTTTCCTGTATCGTTTCTCCTTTTAGGATTTGTGATAATTTGGCAACCTGTTTGTAAAAAGTCTCTACCCAAACCTTCATCATGGCAACCGAGTAAAAAGTATCACCTTTCTTTAGCTTTACTTTTTCACCTTTGGGCTTTTCAATCAAATGGTTAAATTCATCACCATTTTTTATCCTTCGCTTTAGAATTAAATTGATTGCATCTTTCGTCATTTATCATTGCTGTAACTTTCGAAAGCAAATGTTTGAAATAAAAAAAACTCGCCTTGAAGTATGGCGAGGTATTGTGAGGTATCATAAAGGTTTTTAATGTATGAGAAAGTATGATTAATAAAATTGTAATTCTATTGCAAGTGTTAGCTGCGTTCTAAAATTTTAAAATCTTCTTAATCAAAACTATATCTTCATTATGAATTCCAACTGGAATTTTTTCCAAACCTAGGAAATAAGACAATTTTGCTCTGTGTTGTCCATCACGAAATGATATTGAATTTTGAGTTGAACTAATACAAATTGTTGGTGGATCAACAAATTTGTTGTTATCCCAACGTGACAATATTCTAGTTATTCGCATGTCATTTTTTTCTTTCCCATTAAATAGGGAATCAAATTCAACATCAGCAAATAGTGAATTTTCAATGAGTTTAGATGTGTTTACAATAAATATTCTATATTCTTTGTTTCTGCCCTTTAAAGCGATATCGAGAATTTTGTTTCTATTATCTCCGTAAGCCCATTTCGGATCAATAAACTTAAGTTGTTCTAAAGATTTATTTTGGTAGTATTCAAGTTTCTCTAACATTTTGGTTAAGTGAGGCTGTCAAAAATTGCAGTTAATGTTTTGTCGCTAGGCGTCAGTTCCTGTTTAAGCGGAACGTTTATGTTAGTTACAAGGAATGCAAACATTTTCCTTAATAAAAATGGTCTTTTAAGACAAGTATAGCAATTGTACTTAGCTACTGCCGTCTTCATTCTTTAGTTTTTTGTTTTTTTCAATTATTTCATGTATGAATAAGTCAAAATGTTCTTTGTTTTCAAAATCCTCATAACGATAGTCTACATGAGCGATTTTTTCATGAGCTCTTTCCGATGGAATTGAGGTTTTAAAAACTAGCTTTAAATATGGCATATCTTTATTAATCCAATAATAAGCGCTAGCTAACACTAAATTACTGTAATATTGCATTTTATCTAATATTAATGGTAATATGATTTTTAAAGGTTTCTTTGCAACTTCATTTGAAACGTCATCCCAAGACCAATCAGTAATTCTAGCCCAGTATTCAAAATTAAAAAGATTTTTATTTTCCTCTTCCGTAAGATCATTTTCTGGAATTGTGTCAATTAAAATTTTTGCACACTCTAAAGTTATTTTAAATATGTCTAAAGACTGAACTTCCGTCCAAGCATCATAATGCCATGTATCGGTATATAATTCGTAAATGGATTTAATATTTCTTAAAGTTGTTTTGTGGGCATACAAAATATCAACAAGACCGCTTTCAAAAGCTATCTTTTGAATAAGCAAAGTTGAAATAAAATTTTCAGTTTTTTCTTGTTTTTTTACTTCTTCAATAGTCTTACCTTTAAACTCGGTTGAAAAATCTATTGCTGGGAGAAATTCAATTGTTTTGGTTTTGTCTGAACCGTCTAACAAATTTATTGCTTGCCAAAAAATTGATTTAGTGAAATATATTTTTTCAGTTGTTAAGTCAATAGCGAATACAATTACATGCGTTCGATAGCTTAATTCTGACCAATAGAGCAGCGTTGTCTGTTTAATTCCGCCAACAGTAGGTTTTTTATCAGCTCGTATATATAAATCCTCTGCGCTTTTTACTTGTCCTTTCAAATATCTTCCGATCACTTTATCTTTAATCACTATTTCAATTTCAAAATCGATTCCGTAATCATTTTCGGTAGCGCTCCTGAAAATGCCTAAATCTTTAAGTTTATATAATAAAATAGCGAATGAATCAGATTGAGATTTATGTTGTTTTATTCTTTTGGGAAAGTCCATAGGTGTACAATGTTCTTTTACGGTTACAGCTAACGTTCCGTGGCTTTGCGCAATGGTGGAACTTAAATAATTATTGGAAAGATAAGTAAAATTTGAATTAGCAGATTATTTTCAGAGAAAGATAAACACGCCATTGTGTAAGACCATTATTAATGGTAATACTGTTTTTTTACAGTTTATAATATGCATAACAAATTACCATTTCATTATTTTCCATTTTGTGATAGTTAAGATTTTCTACTAAGAATTTCTCAATGACATTTACTGTCGGCGTATTTTTTGAATTTGTAAAATCATAATTATTGAAATGTTCCTGATTAGCTCTTGCCCAATCTTTTGGTGTTGTCGAACTAATCACACCGTTATTGTTGAACAAAATAAAATGCTTTTTGTTAATTCTACGAGGTTGATTCATTTTTTATATTTATTTATGTTGGATAAAAGCCAAGTGGCATAATAATCGGATGTGCTATTGTGGATAGCAACTATTAGCTGATGTATTTTTTTATCTCTTGCTCAACATATTTAAATTCAAGATTTTTGCTTAGATTCAAAATGCTGAAATGTTTTTTGTCTTTAGCGACTTTATCTAAAAAATTCATAGCGTCTTTCGCACTGATTTTTTTGTTTGTGAGACATGCTAGCATATATAAATCAACTTCTTTTTCTTCGATAAACTTCAATGTTTCAAACTTAGTTTTGGAAATTAAATCTATGATTTGCTTTTTATAAAAAAAAGAAGGCTCAGCTGACCAAATTGCTTTAACATTTTTGGCTATGAATCCAATATTTCTTTTTTGTAAAATGACTTGAAGATATTTTGGGTTTCCAGTATTTAAGTATTCATTTAATAAATCATTCTGTGTTTCTTTTTTAGCATATTCTATATAGTTTAATGCTGTTTTTTTATCATTAGAATATTTTGAGTAAAAGAAAGTACTGAAAAAATCAGATTTATAAAAATCATCTAATCGTAATAATAACATTTCAAGTACTTTTCTTATTCGTTGTGATTTAGAATAATCAACACCATTTTCTAAAATAAATTTTAAATCTTCATAAATACTTTCAGGGTTATCACAATCTTTGATTCTCTTTTCAATATTTGAAAAAATTGAAGTTTTAACTTCAATTAAAATGTCATCTATATAGTCATGAACTAAATCTTTAAAAGGAATTGTGTTTAAAACGGAATGTATTAACACATCAAAAGGATGAACAATTTGATACTCATTTTCTTTTTTTGATTGTAATTCCAGTAATAGTTTTTTCTGTTTGGGCGTCATAAAAATATTTCAGCTAACGTTCCGCCGCTTGGCGTAGCAACGACTTCGTGATTAATTATTGTCTGGCTAAGATAAGATTTGCCAGCGGAAAATCGGTATGATGTTTAAGCAGTATAGCTATTACGCCAAACGGCTGTTAGTGGCTGGCTTTTTATCCACCTATTATACTTTGTGATCGCATTAAATTGTAATCATCTTTTTCCGAGCTTTCAATTTTATATCCTGATTGTGTAACTGTTTGTTCATTTGAAAATAAGAAGTTGCATGCAGACATTAGTTCCTCAAGGCTGTTAGGAATATCTTTGAATCTTTCCAAAAGATCATTTAAGTCTTCTACACCTTCAAAAGGAGTACCTTCTTCTGAAAAAACTTTCCATGTATTTGTTGATTTGTAATATACTACTTCGTGATGACCAGTTAGACCTCCAACTGGAAAAATTCTGGAAGGACGCACAAATTTGGTATGAAGTAGTAAGTTCCTTCTCAAATATATAACCTCAGTTTCAAGATGAAAAATAGGAAAAGCATAATATACTGGAAACCCCATTAAATCTAATACAAATAGTCTCAAATGCTGGTCCTGTTTTGAAGTTCTATTAAGATTAAATATATACTCATTTGTATTTTTTACATGTGCTCTTTTATATTGAATTAGAATTCCTTTGAATCCTGGAAATCCATACTGTACATCATATGCTAATGTGGCTTCTGCCCTTTGAGATGGTGCTAAAATAAATGGTCTAATTCCAGTTTGATGAAATGCTAGGTTTACAAATTCAGTCGTTAAATTTAATTCTACAGTTTTTTCAGAAATCATGTTTTGTCTTATGTTGGGGTTGTTGAAAGCTTGCCACTAACTTGTTTTTATGCGAGACAAACATTCATAAAGCTATTCAAAACGGATGTTTATAATATATGTTTGTCTTCGAATATAAGAAATAATCTATATAAATCACCTAATAGATTTTTTATTTATTGAATCGTTATTAGATATATTATCTTCATCATCAAGATAATATCCTTTCGGTAATCCATAGGTTTCTACAAATTCCATAAACTCTAAATGCGGTATCATTTTAGTATCTTTTGATATATTTTTCTCATTAAGAATCTCATTAATCTGCTTTCTAATTTTTGTTTCACTAAACTGATCACAATACATCTGAATCAATTCCGATTTCGTGACTGAATACGGAAGTGGTTTTTTATTGTTTTTGCTCATCAATAGATCTTTAAGGTTAAATATTCTTTTTTAAATCATTGATTCTAAACAGGGATTTAAATATTTTATCTTCCAAATATTTAAGTATTCGATTTTTGCCCTTGATGATGAAATCAAAAAATTGCAATGGTGCGGTTATAATAATTGCAAAGCAAAGCACAATGGCGAATAAGTTTAGGTATATTATTTTGAAGCGGTTCTTTATTTTCATAGCTTAGGTTTAGATATTAGTTAGTTTTTGATGGATTGTATCTGAAATCATTTGCATTGTAATACGTTGTTCCAGATTTCTTTCTGTTCTTTCCCATTGACAACAATAGAGTAGAATGACTGATTGTGTTGGACTGAGAGATATATTCGTATATGACTTTTTGCTTTCAATCTTCGTTCTGAATATGAAAAACATACTTTGCAGGGTGTCAATTACAATAATATCATTGCAATAATTTTCATAATCCTTGCAATGGGAGATATTATCAACTTTGTTTCGGATGAATTTTAGCAATTCTGATTGTATTATTTCAAGATCTACTATCTTTATTTTCTTCAAGATTATTTTCATTGGTACTTTAGTTAGCGCTTGTCTGCTGTGTTTTTATCAAAGGCAATAAGGTTTAGCATTCCTCTTAACCTTGACCTGATTCTATTTCCATAAGCCAATTCTATTTCTGAAGCAGAAAGATTGGTCGTTAGATGTGTTTGCACTTTTTTAGCAATAAATAGATCATATCTCGAAAGGATGATTTCGGCCATCACATTGCATTCATTGCCATAGTATTTCAAGTTCTGTTCAATTCCTAAATCATCAAAGCAATAATTCCTATATCCGGTTTGAGAGGAACTGCCACGACTGTAACGATGTATTATTTCGTAGCCCTCTTTTATGAATTCAAAACTGATGTCCCTGCAAGTCTTTATGTAAAACTTATTGCCTTGTTTAGTAACATATTTCATCAAAGTCATTAGAGTTGTTTTGCCACAACCTACCGGACCCGATAGTAAAATTCCTTTCGTTAAGTCAATATCATATTGTTTTGTCATCACTTCATCATTCAAAAAATAAGCTGTAAGTTTTGTTATATTAGGCGTATCTTGCTCTGTAAAATGAAACTTATCCCCATAGTCTCGTTTCCCTTTTTGTTCCAACCAAGCTAGAATTTCCGGATAGTTGTACTGTAAATTCATAGTTGATTTGTTTACAATGGTTCTGCATAATCTTTGTCTTCCTGGCTGTGTAAATTATTGGCTCTTGGATGTTCTTTAGTTGAACCATTTTGTGGCAAGTTGATTGAAAATTTAGAGGTAGTCAGCATCCAATTCCGGGCAGCTGCGTTCCAATCAATCATCTTGGTTTTTCCACCAATAAGCCAGCCGTTGCTAGTATAGTAATTAAAAAACCGTTCTGCTTCAATTTCGGAAAACTCCTGAAGTTTGAAATATTCCTTTACCAAATCCAGACTTGGACTTTCTTTTTTTTTCGCGGAACTTTTTTTTTCTTTCTCTTCAGTTTCTAAAAATTCTTCTTCATTTAAACTTTCTAAATTGCTTTCAATAGATATGTTTTTATTGTTTTTAAATGTTTGTTTATTATTATATATATGGGGTTCAATAACCTGTTCAGTAACCTGACCATTAGCTTGTCCAATTATTGGTTTTGTTTGTCCATTCAGTGAACTGCTTTGAGACTTTTTTCCATCAGAGAGATTATGCATAATTACCTCTGTTCCGGAATACGGATTGTAGGATGGTAAATACTCTATAAATCCTAGTAATTGCAATTCTTTGATGCATTTATGGTAAGTTGCCTTTGAAGCTATTCTGCTGGCTTTCATCATTTCTTCCCTAGAAATGGTAATCGGGTTTTTAAACCGATTCACATTCCAACTTTGAAACAATGCCAGATACAAACTGATGTGGGTCGGGTAAATGATTTCTTCAATTGCAATACAGTTAAAAAAACCTGTGAGATGTTTAATGTAATTCATTCATAAGGGATAGATTACTTGAAAAGAGTAGAAACTTTTTTTTGAGTATTACCATTGAGTACTTTTTCAATGTCTGAATAGTTATAATACATTATGCCTCCAATTTTTGTAAAGGTTAATGTCCCATTGATTCGGAGATTTTGTAAAGTACCTGGGGAAATGTTAAGCAATTTTCGGACTTCATTAGATTTGAGCCATTGCTTTACTTGTTGGGTTTGTGGTTGAATAATTTGCTTTAAATCATTCAATAAAAGACTTCTGAATTCGTTTAAATCTTCACGAGTAATAACTTCAATTGCCATAACTTATAATTTAGATTGTTATGGAACAAAATTGTTGTATTTGCGTTGCTTTGATTCACAACGGGGGATATGTTGTGTACGATTTATTTATACTATATCATCCGCATCATCCATACGCTTTATAAGAGTTTCATTTAAAGAATGTATGAATTTAGTTCTATCTCCCTTTCGTGCCCTAATTTCAAGGAAAGTACGTCGATATTGCCCTAGATCAATATCGAAAATGTGTTCAAAATACTCAGCAATATCTTTTAAATCGACACCGCCATTATTATAAACTCCTTCTGAGTGTAATGCATATACTAGTTCCGTCAATGCGACTTTTGAGCCTGTCCACATCAATTTAATGTTCGGATTGCGTTGTGATTTTTCGCTGTTGTCTTTATTCTCAATCATTATTAATTGATTTTCTAAATACAATTGGATTAAATCATTTGCCAAAATTTTGGCAACCTTGAAATCATGCGATGTTGCGAATGTTTTATCAGCCTCAAAGTAGTAACTATCCAATGAAAGTTTAATATCAAACTTACCTCTTAGAAAGTATTTATAATCTAAATAAATATTACCTGAGCGATAATATTTGTAAAAATCTAATTCGTTATCAAAGAATGCTTTCAGCTTAATTAACTCGTTATTGTAATACTTTTTTAAAACCCTCGTTCCTCCATTAGGCTTTTTCATTTCAATATTAAAAATGGTATTGTAATAAATAACTTTAGATGTGAATTGAGGCTTTATTTCTTTGAAGAATTGAATTTCTTCTTCTTCGGACTTAAAATTAGTTTTTTGGATTAAAAGCCTTAATTTCTCTTTTGACTTTATACTTATGTCGATAGCTTTTTCGCATTTTTTAATTGGGTTGTCAATTTCTAAATCTATAAAGTTTAATTGTTCGTTAAGGTCTGAAAGGAGTAAGGTTATTTTTGGGTTCAAGTTTTGTCTTTTAAATTATAGGGCTTGCCAAAATGGAAACTTAGAAGTTCTAAGAATTCCATTTTGACAAGCCCCCCTAAAAAAGTTTTTGTTTTTCCTTAAAGCTTTTACTTATTGTTCATAATGAAAGAGATTCTTGGGAATAGTCCACGTATAACAGCGAGCATTTCTTCGTGACTAGGTGGAGTATCTCTACTCATAAGTTTATCGGTTGTCAAGTCTCTGAGATAGGCTGCTTTTGATTTAAATAAATCTGCGTCTTTTAGAGCTTGTGTCAGTTCAATGCTATTCAATTCAGTACAATAGGCGGGTGTGCCTGGCTGATGCCGCCATGATTCTAATAAGCTTCCTGTATTCAGAGTATCAAAACCTAAGTCGTCTATTAGTTTAGAAACAATTTCCTTTGCTTTTTCATCATCGCCTGAAATAGCCATAGCAACCCGATTTTCATTTCCTTTCGATAATCCTTTATGCTCAAGGGTATAAGACAATAAATTATTGAAAGCTTTAATTACTGGTCTTCCTAATTGTTCGGAAACCCAAACGCTCTCAAGTTTTCCGTTAACTAATTCATCCATCAAACCATCACGATAAGGATAATAATTGGTTGTATCAATAACTATCACTTCTTTTGGAAGCTTTTTAAATAAATCTTTAGGTAGATTTGGAATTGCAATGGTTGGAATAGATATTATGACAACATCCACATCTTTGACTACTTCTTGGATAGTTGCGGCTTCTGCCCCCAACTTAATAGCTGTTTCTTGCATTACACTCATAGGACTAGTATCAGTCACTTTAACTTTATATCCTACTGCTGATAGTTTTTTTGCTATAGCACCACCAAGAGCACCTGTTCCGATTATTGCTATTTTCATGTTTTTTTGCTTTTTGATTAATAATAAAATGAGCCATCTCAACTTGTGAAACGGCTCATTTTACTATGTGTTAAATTTTATTTAAATCCTCCGGAAACTCCAATTTCTTGCCCAGTTACCATACTTGCTTCATCTGATGAAAGAAATACTGCCATGTTACCAAAGTCTTCAGCTGTAGCCAATCGTCCTAAAGGAGTGCGGTCTATCATTTGGTTTATATATGGATTATCAGTATTAGCAACTAATCCAAGGCTTGCTAAACCTTCTGTCAAAACCATAGTAGGAAGCAACGAATTTACGCGAATGTTTTTAGGACCTAATTCTTGTGAAAGTGACCTTGTTATTAAACTCATGGCTGCTTTAGTAGCTCCATATGTGGATAATGTAACTTCTGGGTCTTTAGCCGCAACAGAACTGATATTGATAATACTACCGCCTTTACCATCAAATAGTTTGAGTGCAGCTTGTGATGCTAATAATGTCCCAAGCACATTGACATCAAACATTTTACGATAATCATCTTCAATGAAATTTTCTAAAGGCGTTACCCAGTAAATTCCGGCGTTATTTACTAGAATATCTAAGCCACCGAAAGCATTTTTTGTTTCTTCAAAAAGTCTAGTTACATCATTTGATTTTGAAACATCACCTTGAATAGCGATTGCAGTTCCACCATTGCTAGTGATTTCAGTAACCACTTTATCTGCATCTGCTTTACTTGATGCATAATTTACGACTACTTTGGCACCTGCGGCACCTAATTGTTTTGCAATTCCTGCACCAATTCCTTTTGATGCTCCGGTCACTAATGCTACTTTGTTTACTAATTTTTTACTCATTTTTTTATTACTTTCTATTAATATAGTTAATTGTATCGCAAAGTTACCTACATTTGTATCCAAATGATACTAATGCTAAAAATTAACTAGTTACTTTTTAGTAACAAATAAAATAACAGTAATATGAAGGATGCAAGATTTAGCTTTTCAAAATGTTCATTAACTCGGTCTATGGGTATTATTGGCAATAAGTGGAAACCAATTATTATTTATGTATTGCAAAATCGTAAAGTAAGATTTGGTCAATTAGATGCCATTATTCCATTAATTACAAGGAAAGTTTTAACGGAACAGTTGAAGGAATTGGAAGATGATGGTATTGTGATAAGAGAATCTTTCGGTGAAATACCTCCAAGAGTAGAATATTCATTGACGGAAAAAGGATTGGAGCTTTTGCCAATTTTGAACTCAATAATTGTTTGGAATGAAAAATACGAAACAATGCCACCTGAAGAAAGTTATTGCACAACCAAAGATTATTTTAAAGATTGATATATTTAAAGATTTAAGATGTACCATTGAAATTGGTGTTTTCGTTGGTTTGTATCATAGCTAAAACAATTTCAATTCTGTTCGCTATAAGACAGTCGTATTTACTTCTTCTAAATTCTGTCATAATACCTATTAAGAATGCCTCAGATATAATTTCGTCTTTATCTTCATCGTAGTCCATAATTATATACCATAAACCGCCACCACTAAGACCATAATGTTCGGTCTTTATTTTTTCAAGCTGTTCAGTTTTAATATTCATTGCTTTTCCTTGAAATTCAAGAACGTAATGGGTAAGAGGATTTAACGAGTAATATTCAAAAACTTTGTCTTGGCTTGGTAGCATATAATAAGCTGAACCAAATGTCTTTATGCCGGAAGGTTCTTTTCTTTTATTGATTACTGGATATCCAAAAGCGCAATAAGCAGGTTCATGGAATATCTTTTCATCAAATAAGAATCTTTCATAGGGAAGAAATCTATACCATTGTACCAAAAGATGTACTAATTGAGGTTTGAGTTTTATGTATGCGGCATCTATTTTTTCTTCTTTCTCCATTTCTGTACCACAACCTTTTCCCGCAATTGAAACATAATCGTCTTTGACTTTGACAAAAAGACGGTTTGAATCAGACCAATCTTCAATAACATGTGAAGCGGTAAGCAAATAAAAATCATCTCCAAGAAAGACAAAAACACCAGATGCAAATGGAACCGCTCCTTTAGTTAAATCATGTTTAAAAAGTTGACAGGTGCAAAGACCAATATCACCTTCGATTAGTTTGACATATTCAGCGGTAATTAAGGAATCGATGTAAGCATCCAATTCTTCATTTTCTATTTCTTCATCCATAATAAAATAAATAAGGAGTCTAAAGATAATAGAATTAACTGCCCACTTTCAAGTTTTCGATTTTGATTGCTTGTAATTTATCTTTTAGTGACTTCATATCCTCACTGACTTTTCTATCTAAAACTTTTGCATAATGTTGAGTAGTTCTCAAATTTTTATGCCCAAGCATTTTACTAACACTTTCAATAGGAACACCATTGGTAAGTGTTACCGTTGTTGCGAATGAATGCCTAGCAATATGGAAGGTCAATTCTTTATCAATTTTACAGATCCCTGCAATTTCTTTTAGATAGGCATTCATTTTTTGATTGGATAGAATAGGAAGTAATTTATCTTCTCCAACACATTGTGGATGATTTTCATATTTATCAATTACCATTTGAGTAACTGGCAGGATAGGAATTTTTGAAGCACTTTCCGTTTTCTGACGATGTGTAAAAATCCATTTATCGCCATCAATACCAATGCTAACATGCGACTTAGTCAAGTTCTTTACATCGATATAAGCCAAGCCTGTAAAACAGCTAAATAAGAAAATATCACGAACAAGGGAAAGCCTATCATTTTTTAAATCCTTTTCAATTATGGTTTGAATTTCTTCTTCAGTCAAATAAACCCGCTCAACTTCTTTAACTTTTGCCTTATAGTTTGCAAATGGATTTTTCTCCAACCAATCATTTGCCAAACAAATCTTGATTATTTTGCTGAAATTCTTAATGTATTTGACAGCGGTATTATTGGAGCAATTTCTAACGCTTCTTAAATAAAACTCATAGTCTGTAATGAAAGCGTGATTTATTTTGGAAATCTCAATATCTGAAATATTGTATTTCCATTCCAAAAATTCGACTGTATGCTTTAAAGAGGTCGTGTAGCGTTCTAATGTGCCGGGCGCATATTCTTTGCCCACTAATTCCTTTATCTTATTGTTATGGTCATGAAAAATCGGTATAAGCATACGCTGTTTTTCATCAGAGCCAAAAAGCAATTCCTTAAAATTCTCAATACTTAGATTTTCATTTTTATGAATTAACTCCATTTGAATATCCAATACTTTAGATTTTATTACATCAAGGTAACTATTTATTGAACGGGCTTCTTCTGTTGTACCTTTTACTTTGGATGCTTCTGACGACCATCGGGTAGGGTCGATAAATTTCTTGGTACTGAATTCGGTTCTGTTTCCATCTACCGTAAGTCGGACATAAATTGGAAATTGCCCTTTGGCATTAACCTTGGTTGATTTTGCATAGAAATGCAGGTTTACTTTCGCTTTCATTTTACTGAGTGATTAATTAGTTATCAATTTAAATTCCTAATCCAAGCCAAACAAGATGTTTACTGAATGAACAAGCTATTTAATTCATTCGAAAGCCCAATGTTTGCAAGGGTTAAAGAGATTTAGCGAGACCCTAGATTTCTAGTTTTTGTCAGGGTCTCGATTTAGTCCCTTTAGCGATAAGATTTGATGATAAATTTTGAAAGTCTGCAAAAGCAAAAACCCCCGAAAATCATAGGATTTCGGGGGTTTTGATACCGTTTAGGATTTTTATCAGCGGAGAAAGAGGGAATAACACCTTTTGGGTTTCAAGCCCGTTTAATGGGGTTCCCAGCTCTCGATATAACGATGTGCCACGAATGTGCCACAAAAAAACTTCTATACGCAAAAATGCCATCAATTATGACGGCATTTCCTTTGCAAAATAAATTTTGTTTTTTTGGCGGAGAGCGAGGGATTCGAACCTCACCCATATTTATTAGTTTTAGGCACTGTTAGGGGAGTTCAAATGAACCGACGCCATGAACTTGCCATAAACTTTTAACCATCTTTTATTATATGCAAAGGCTCCTGCACGAAGCCATGATTTGAAAGAACTTTATAATCTTATCATAAAGATAAACAATTGATTAGAAAGTTAATATTATATCTGATAAATAATCTCCTCTTTCCAAAATTACTTTTTACTATTGTTCACTTAATGAAAACTTTCATTAAGTGAACAATAGTAAAAGAAAGCATAGTGTTGACTAATTTGTGTTTGATAAGGTCATTAATCAAAAAGGCATTATCACTCAATATCGTATAGTTTCATTATGAACTTGTTAGTTTTTTTAATGTTTTTTTCGTTTACAATATAGTCTTTCTGTTCTTCTGTAAAATCATAGACGCCAAAGTTTTTGATATAGTTCTTACTCAACGAGTAATATCCTGATCCATAAGGTCTACTAGAATTTTTGATATAAAGCCAAAATATATCTGAGGCCATCAATTTTTGCAAGAATAGTAATTCTTTTTCCTCGTCTACAACTACAGCTAATCCGTTTCTGAAAAGCAAATTTTCATCAGTATTAATTACAAAATTTGGCGTATGTGGAGTGATATGTGGAAAGAATAGCTTATTCCTCATCTTCTCTAATGACTGGTTTCGTCCAAATGCAAACCAATTTTCATACGTTGCATTTCCTTTGTCTCTACCAGCTAAAATTTCTTTTTTTACTGATAGATAATGATAGGCCTGTGGATAGTTGGTCTTAAAATACTCCTCAGTAATTAAATTAACTCTATCTCCTTTATACTTATAAGGAAATATGACCTTTTCTGTAATGTCATCAACATTATTAATTTTAGTGAATTTATTTGGATTGATAATATCTACACAGATTTCCTTTTCAATAGGAAAGATAATTCCGTTCTTTAAATAGTAGAAATTATCATCTTCTTTAATTGGATTAAAAATGTAAATATTATTTTTTAAAGTTGCTATACCATTTCTCGTTTTATAAATATCTCCAAATGGCCTGCCAGTTTTTTCAATCTTATTTATTACTTCTGCAATTTCAAGATTCCAACCCTTTACCGAATCAAAAGTGTCATAATATAATTTACTGTAATTCATATTATTACTCAATTCTTTGTTCTGGTTTTTATAGTACTGCAGAAATTCACAGGATTGTTTTTCAATAAAACAAAGACAGGTATAGGTTGATTTGCTTTTGAATATCTGCTGGTTTCCGAAATCAATAATCTTAAAACTATATTTTTTCTGCTGAAAATAAGATCGTAATGCTCTTCCATTTAAGCTTTTAAAGAAGGAATTCATTGTAATATATCCTAAAACACCGTTATTGATTAAGTTTTCCAATGCAATTTGAAAAAAAGGAATATATAAATCGGGATGACCTGTTGAGCAAACTTCCCAATTTTTAAGATATTGTTTCGTAACTTGGGGAATATTTCGAGAGCATACATAAGGTGGATTGCCAATTATGCTCTGGAATCCCTCAAAATTTGCTATAACATCAGACCATTTAAAATTAAGTGCATCTCCTACAAACAGATTAAATTCTAAAATTGGGATATCTTCACCATTTTGAATTGCAAGTAACGACAAAAGAATCTTAGTTCTAATAATAGAATATTCTTGAATGTCAAGGCCGAATAAATTGTTTTTAAATATTTGTGTGTATGTATGCCCGCTTATATTATGTATGTAAATAGCTAGATCATATAAAAAACTTCCGCATCCACATGCAATGTCTGCAATTCTTGCGGAATCAGTGAAATTTATATTTTTAAAGACCTGATTTATTATAAAGGTACGGATGTTTATAGGGGTGTATATTGCGCCAGTAACAACTTTCTCATCTGGTGAGATTACAAATTCAAACAATTCAATTAGTGCCTCAAAATCAAATTTAAAGCCATTGATATTGATTATTTCAATAAATTTTTTTAACGACTCGACTTCTGTTTTGTCCTCTGAAATTATAAAACTTTTTATAAAAACATTTTCATTTACGAGAATGTCGTTGATTTTTAAGAATGACGACACAATCAATCTATCCACTAGCTGTGGGTCTGTAAAATTCTTGTCTTTTAAGTATCTATTTATCTCCTTATTCATTTCAAAAAACTAGGGCAAAGATGTTCTTTATCCCAAATAATATTATTTCTGTCATACGTCCAAGTACTCGCTAAAGTATGAAAATATGGTTGTAAAATTTTTTCCTGATATCTTCTATACAGTCCTGCGAAATAACCATCACTCATCATATCTTCAAATGCCGTTGGAAAAAAATTTGAAGTCAAAAAACCGATTCCTAAAATAAAATCGATTGGATGGTGAATTATTCTTGGTGTATCGAGAGCCATTGTTTCTCCGTAATTAAATTCATCATTACCTTCAGGATTACTAGAAAACTGCAAGTGATATACAGGGTGCGGCTCTTCGGTAGCAGCCATTTTTGCATGATCATGCTTATCTATATGAAAGCAAAAAAAGTGTGGAGTTATACCTATGCCCTTAATTGTTACATTAAAATTTAGTTCAATTAAAGGATCATTTAAATTATCCCAATTATTTTTATCTGCAACTAATTTCATGTTCAGTATTAACTCAACTTTTTTATTATCAATTGACTTTGGACGTAGATGTTTAACTGTATCCACAGGAATCTTGAAATCTTCAATTTCGTACCCCCAATAGTCTTGATGCACTGATTTGTCTTTTAAAGGAGGGTGTCCATTTTTTAAAGCCTCAGCTGCTAATCTGATTGGAGTCGTATTTACACTTCTTGAAAAGACACTATCTAACCTATCAGCAGCTGAAATTAACTCACTAGCTCTTGTTTGGCGAAATTGTTCAATTTTCATTTTTTTAGATTTTCTTTCATATATTGAATTCTTTCTTTTTCACCAAATTGTTCACGTAATCCTTTCTTTTTAATACCAACTTCAGCAATTGCATAAAATGATAAATATTTTGGTTCTTGCCAAGATTTCAATTCTACTGTTTCAAATACTTTAAATCCTTCCAAAGGATCTAAAGGTCGTTTAGTTTCTTCACAAATAGTCCAAAAAGATTTGCTTGTGCAATATTTGATTGGTTCAGCAGCTTTTAAGTTTTTCAATTCATAAGTTTCAGATAATATTGCTACACGTTGTTCCGCATTTGTATTTGAAAGGCGCTTTCCTTTAGAAATATCCTTAAAAAGTCCATTGATTTTATCCATCCACCAACGATTCCACCCATCACTAAATAAACCTTTGTATTTGCATTCGTCTAGCTTTTCCAAAAGTATCAGCCAGTCCTTTCCAGATTCTTCAATATCGACACCTAATCTCGCAGCAAGAACTCTTTCCTTAATCATTGCACCAGGATGATTAAATAAATTTTTTATTATGAAATTCGCAAAATCATAACTTATTTTTTTTTCATCAGGATCTTTAAAGCGTTCACTAATACGTGGATCTAAATTATTTATGTCATTGCGTCGGATAACATCCTCAAATGAACGATTTTCAGAATTTAACCAATTATATCCATCAGCAAGAGAATTTAGCTTTCTAGAGAATCGTCCCCAATCTGGCTCATCACCTTTTAAAAATTTGTAGTCAAACAGGTCGTGACTTGTCATGTCTGCGTCATACGTAGCACGCATACGCTCATCAGTTGAGCATAGAATTATCGGAATTGATTTAGCGTTTATTTCAGGTTCTGCAACACTCATTCTCAATTCTTGTGCAATCGCAGGGGCATTATAGGCCACATCCAACTTCATATTCTGATTAAGTCTAAAATCCAATATCAAACCATCATAATCATTGAGTTTTACAATTAAATCTTTGATTTGTGCTTTAAAGTCCTGTGGTTGTTCAACAGAAACTTCAATTAAATTTTCATCATTAAATCCATCACGAACCGCTGCAACTGATGCGTCATCTTCATCGTCGATATATAAAAATTTTGGTTTCATCATTTTATTTGTTTTCAGGTAATTCGATTCTTATTGTTGTATTAAACTTTTTTTCTGGGGAACTTACATAGATTGAACCATTATAACTTTCAATAATATCTTTTAATATTTTTAGTCCCAGTCCAGTGCCGGAAAGTGATTCCGAATCTGAATCTCTATGTCCAGAAACGCCAGATGTTGTATAGAAAGCATTGAAAATTTGTTCTTCGTGATCTTTATTTATCCCATCGCCATTGTCTGAAAATTCTAAATATACATTATCTTTATTTCGCCCACATTTAATGAAAATTTCTCCTTTAACACCTTTTCTTCTAATTGCTTTTTTTGAGTTTGTGTAAAAATTAAATAGAATGGATGCCCATTCCGAAGGGTGCATTGGAATTGTAAACAAGTCAAAATCTTCATACATGGGTTGATGAAAAACTATGCCAGACCGTTCGATATCTTTCTTTACAATATCCCAGAAATCATTCACTGCATTCCTCAATTCAATAGGTTCAAGCTCTCGAAAAACGTTTCTAGATATAGCTCTATCGAAATATGAGGTATAAGCTGTGAAGGATTTTATATTTACTTCAAGGCGTTCCACACGATTCAATGCTTCAGAGTAGTCCTTAACTGCTTTTTTTAAAAATTTTGTATCAGTATCAAAACCAGGGAGAAATCTTTTAACTTCATGTACAAATTCACCAATTACAAGTCCTAGCCCAGCAAGTACACGGAGCATATTTAGTTCTTCAATTAACTTTTGCTTTTCAAATACCTCTTCTTGTCGAGCTTGTTTAAATTCTTCAAAAGCTTCTTCAAATTTCTGTTTTTTATCAGATGGATCACCGGAACTGGAATGATTATTTGTTTTATTATCTTCATCAAAAATTTGCTTTATTTTTTCGATAGCACTATCGACTTTTTCTGAGGTCTTTTCGGGCTTGAGCCAGTTTTTCTGACCAGTTGTTGCCTTCCTTCCTCGTAAATCAGCTATTTTAAGAACAGCATTTAAAATTGATCGTTGAACAAAACCTACTAACTCTTGAAAGGCTTCGTTATCAAATAAACCCTCCCTGCTAGAAGTTTCATCAAATAATAAGCCTGATTCATCTGTAATCTCTACAAAACCAAAAAAATTTATGTTTCTATGCGACGATAAAATAACCCTCCTTGCTGTAGAATCATCTAATCCAAGCCAGTCATTAAGCTTTTCGCCATAAGGTAATACGCGGAAACCATTTCTATAGATTCTGATTCCTCCACGTTCATTAGCTACTTCTCTAATAAATGTCATTGTTTGAGTAGGAATGAGAGAACTATCATATAAAAAGTAATAACATTTAAAATGGATGCCTTTTATGAATTGAAATTTTGATTCTGGTAAATCCTTATTTTTTCCAATCAAAAAAACTTCCTGAGAAAATTCTAATTTTTCACTTTCTAAAGACCAGCAACCTTGTCCATCTTCAAGTACATATCCTTCGATTTCTGCAAGTGCATATTTTAAAAAGGCCTCTTCTTCATCAATGATTAAGTTTTCTTCGCTTTCTATATCCCGGTAATAAGAACTTTTAAACCCTGGATCTAGTTTGTTTTCAATTTTCTCTTTACGTTCTTTAGACAAAGGAAATGGTTGCAGCAAATCAGACGTATATCTATATACCCTTTTTATAGTTGGATCTGACCATCCTTCCCTAAGATCTTCTATGATTAAAGTTGTGCCTTCTTCTTTTTTTTTAGGAATAATTTCGATTGAATTTGATATAGAAGCTAAATCTCTATCTGTTTCAAATCTATTCCAATCAATAGTTATCTTTAAAGCACTATCAAGATTCTCTTTTTGTGTTATAATTGTGAGTTTATTTCCTAATCGCTGTGTAGCAAAACGTCCAATACCTTTTCGTCCTGCTCTTGTACGATTATATTTTGGAGACTCAGGATTATGAATTTTATCTGATGATGATAATCTCATAAATCCATTGATTAATTCTTCTCGATTCATTCCAATGCCGTCATCATCAATAATTAGTGTTCCACCCGGATTCCAGGCATCCTTAAAAATTAAATTGACAGTTTTTGCATCAGCATCATAAGCATTTTTGACAAGTTCAGATACTGCCGTTTCGTGGCGTCCAACTAGCTCTTTACCAAGTCTATTAATAATACCTGCATCAACTGAAAACCTTACTTCGGTAGTAGCTAATCTGGCTATTCTATTGGAAAGTGATAAAATCAGGGAATTGTCTGAATGTTCTTTTTGAACTTCCGCAGTCAATTGTTGCTTTAAAATTTTAATTTCTTTCTGATTGTCCACGTTTTTTTATAGCAAAGATATTCTTTTTATAGTGATTTTTTTCGAAATTAAGGTGTCTTCATATTGAGTAAGATTTTTCAGCAGCTTTGGATTATAATATTCTAATTTACATTTATAGTATTAAATTTCTGATTCAAAATAGTTTTATCCTAAGTTTATATTTTTAGGGTTCTTAAAAAAGAAAAAATCATTTTGTTAATTCGAGAAAGTGAAATAGGCAGTGTTTTTCTCGCTAAATTTTAATTTAAGGAGCTTTTTATTACTCCTGCATTAAGTCGTCCAATATGGATTTTATTTGTTTAACATATCTGCCATAAAAGAAATTAACCCACGCGTTGATTGTGAACATGATTAATCCTATTATAACCACTGATGCAAAAGTGATTGTGAATATGTTCTTATCAGTAAGAAAGTCTAATGATTTACCTTTTATCAGGAGTTTGTTGTAGACATGTAACCCAACTATTATTAGTCCCAATGGTAAAAACAAAAAACCAAAGGATTTATATTTTTCTATATTGACCTGTAGTTCGTAGTAGATTTTTAAAAGACTATTTTTAGTATCTGTTTCATAGTGATTTAGACTGTTGTAAAACTTGTGAAAGCCGTAAACATAATATGCAGATATGACGAAAAACATTGAATAGCAGATGTAATAAACAGGAATTAATTGAGGCTTGAATTTTAGCATATAAGGATAAGCCGCGAAAATAAGAATTCCCAACGCGTGTAAATACGATTCCCATTTCATGTTTTTCTTTAACTTATCTATTGGGTGAGAAGAAGATTTCAAATTTTTTATGCTTATGGGAATTTGGAGATCATTGCTATCATCTTTATCCCATTCGTCTTTCAATTTATCAAAATTCATAACCGTGCTTTTTAATTATCTTTTGTAGCTTGTCTTTTGTACGATTTAATCTCACCCTTACGTTTATATCACTAATTCCTAACTGTAACGCTGTTTCTTTATGTGTCATCCCCTCCATGAAGTAAAAGATTATCGCCTTTTCAATTTGGTTTAATTCCTGAACAGCCCGGTAAAAAATCTGCAATTGGTTATCTTTTTCATTTTTATACTCTTCAAAGACAAGTTCCGGAAAATTTTCTTTGTATTGAAACTGGATGGATCTTTTTTCCTTTTTTAAATAAGTTATTGCGGTGTTGACCCCAACACGGTACATCCAGGTAGAGAATTTACTTTCACCTCGAAAGGTATTGTAAGATTTCCAAAGCTGGACAATAATATCCTGTTGCAGATCTTGTCTGTCTTCGTTATTGTAAGCATACATTTTAGTGATACGCTTTAATATGCCTTTATGCTTTTCAATGTATTCAAGAAAGGATTGCTCGTCGTTAATTTGCAAAACAGTTTCGGCTTGTAATTGAGTAACATCAGTATTTTTAGATCAGGAGTAGGTCTAATTGTTACGCGCTAAATCATTTATTTTTAGCGTTAAACTTTTTGGATAATAAAAAAGCCCTGATTTTGACTCAGGGCTCTTGTTTAGTTATTTGGTTAAGGGTTATCTTAACCTCCGTTTGTCATATTTCTCTAGTATTGATTTTTCTTTATCGAAAACCATAATATACTGAGATGTATATCCAACATAATATCTGTTTTCATCATTTTTATCCAATATGACCTCACCTCTATCAGAAATAATACTATACTTTCCAATATTATGATGGGCATGTTGGGCATCCGTTTTTGCGGACAAAAACAGGAATAGACCAAAAACTAATGAATATCCATAAATGGCTCCTTTATCGTACAAAATAAAGATAATCGTTACCGCAGTTGTCAATCCAAGCAGAACTGCGAGATAGCTATACGAAAATGACTCGCTTTTACAAACTCCGCACATGATTGAAACACCAATCAGGATCATGATTATCCGGCGAATCTCCCGGAGGGTGTTTCTAAACAAGAATATCCAGGCAATAAATAAATTTATCAGGATGGCAAAACCAAACTTTACGGATTTCTTAAACAAGATTAAGAAAATGTCATCCAAGTTGTAAGCTATTGCGAAGTAATCGGAATGAAAATTCATAAAGAAAACCCACCAGTACATCATTGCAATAATTGGTATCCATATCGAATAGATAGCTAAAACAGTTTGCCAATTTAATGATGTTTGTACGGGCTCTTTTATTTTTAGATATAACCTGATGGCTCTAACTAAGTTTGCGATTTTATCGCTCATCTCTCTCTATATAAGTTGGTTGTAAAACTATTAAAATTTACATTTCGTCTTTTCAGTATTTATACTGATTTTTTTTTGGAACCAGTGCTCTAAATTTGCACAAAAAAATAAGGCAAAATGTACGAGGTATCATTTCATACCATAGATCCAAGAAAAACTTTTCAGGAGAATAAACGGATACTTGGTTTGTTTAATAATTTGGAAGAATTGAGAAAGAACTATCTTAACTTTTTTGATGACGAATTTTATCCCATATCGGATTGGGAGGTTTTCGATTTTAATAATTGTATAGCTATATTTGAAAGAGAAAAGGAAGCTATTCTAGCCACCAATGAAGTTGCGAAAAATGCATTGTTCATGAAAAATGTTGGTGATAGATCACTGGTTCCGGATGTATTGCCACCCATGCTTTTAATGGTTGAAGTAATTGAATAAAAAAAGAGTAAACTTTATTCATCGTAGTAAGCTACAGTTTTCTTTTGCTTCTTTTCTTTTGCCGATAAAAGAAAAGAAGTCCCCGCCCGGTTTTTTATACGCGGGCGGGGAACCTGGTTTAGTTTGATTAGGCTAATTTTTTTATATTGATCTAAATCATTTATATCCTGTTCTGTAAGTGTTGTGGTATATAGGTAGCTACCTGGTATCAGAATTAGATCACTATCGCGAACTTTGAAGAAATTTATTTTTCGATTTTCTATAGTGTTGTATAATATAGTATATTCTTCTTCCATTGGGGTTGACCAATCGGGCTCATATTTCGAATACTCTCAAAACTTTTATGCGGTATTGCAATCAAATTTTCAATTGTTACTTTTTTATACTGAGGGGGGTACTACCCTTAATTTTAAGACGGTATGTTTTCATCATTTTTATTGTTTATCGTATTTTTTAGCATTAATAGCTTGTTATAAATGTCTGTCCAGTATTCTTGACGTTGTTTGTCAGAATCTACAGGGGGAATGTGATGAGCATCTTTAAAATAGTCTGCTTGGTCTATCGCTTTTTCAAGGTCGGTTACCTTAATTTCTAAACCGTTTAAATCTGTTATTTTCATATCCGTTCAATATATTTTTCCAGTGATAGCCTTGCTCGTTTTTTAAGCATATCGGCATATCCATGAGCATGTTTTTTGTTCTTGCAAACTCCACTATTTACAGTCCATGTGGTTTTATATTTGCATTTGGTTGACGGAGTCATATATGCATTATAAATGCTACCGATCAATTCCATATCTTTTTTTATGATTGGTAGATTGAGGTATCCTGCACCCTGCTGGGTATCTCTATAATCTGTTGATAGTACTATTTTTCCTTTATTATCCTCTATTTTAAAGGCTCGGTAGCTTACATCATTTTGCACAATGTAAAAGAGGTCGTCGATTACGAAATGGTGATCCATGAGTACCCTTTCGTCGTAATTGCTGTATGTGATAATTCCAATGTTCATAATATTAGATTTTAAAGCAACAGCCTGTAAGCGGTTGCCGTTGGGGTTTAAGAGTTATAAAATATATGTCCGTCTTCGCTCCAATATTCTCCGCAAAAAAGGTCTGCTGTATATCCTTCATAATCGAAATATTGCTTTGCAAATGCACTTAAATCGCTTCGCTCTTCAATCAGTTCCCGCACATAATCTTCTTCACTGTCGTAATGACCGATGTAATCATTTTCAAAATCGCTAATCAAGTCATCTATATCTTCCTGTGATAAATCACGATGCCCGTTATTGCACCATATTAGAAACGGCTTTTGCTTTTCTATTATATTTTCGATTGCATCCCTCACCTCAAAAAATCTTTCGCTTAACCAACTTTCACCGATAAGACTTCGCGGTATATCTTCAAAATCCTGAAACATATACTCCGGCTCTTGTTCGTCTTTATGTAACTTTCTGCAAGCTTTGTAGAAATCTTCTTTGCTTGCATAATCAGATAGTTTTAAGTAGTCACCATATAAGGAACCCTCATTGTATTTTTTGTACGTTCCTACGTAAATTGTTGCATCGGCTATATTTATATCTTGTATCATTGGTTTAAGTTTTAGATTTGAAAAAATGCAGATGGTTCTTTGGTCATTCATCGAGCAGTTGCTTTAATTTGGCCTTTACTGCTCTAGCGGTATCGCCACGCCAACTAGTTGCATTTGCAAGAAAATACCGGACAATGCTGGCTGCTGGTTCCTCATAGTAATTTTGGCGGATGCTGTCTAATTCTCTCATTGCATCCAAGTAAGGGGTGGCGGCGTAGTAGATTTTTTTCCAGTCCTGACGAATAATTTTTTCAATGGCCGAGATTTGATTTGGAATTTCCATAATTCGATTTTTTAGGTTAAAAATTTTGTTTGTTTTTCCTTTTTTTTCAGCCGTTTGCTCTAAAGCTATTTTTCAAAAGAAAAAAACGGAAAAAAAAGAAAGCAAGTCAAAAGCGGTTGCGCCAATGCACTGTGGGCTATAAGTCCCAATGGGTGAGACTGAGAGGGACGATCAGGCACATTATGCGCCCACAGAAGTGGCAAACGCTTACTTCGCTTCCCTTTTTGTGCCGTTCGAATTGAAAAATTGTCATTACAGCTAATCATCTTTCATTTCCCCAAGTAAAAAAGTACTTAGGATATGCTAATTAGTAGAAGAATAAAAACTGTAGGAAAATAACTCGCTTCTGTTTAGCTACGTATTTTTTTGTCCGTATTTTTACGTAATATCTTGATTATCAGAAGGGGAAAAAGCCCCATTTTGACTCAATAATTTGGTGAGAGAAAAAAAAGGGTATACGTTTGACCCGATAATCAATTAATTAATCTAAACCATGTCGAACGTAATTAAGGAAAGTGGGCTTTTCAGCCTGCTCATGGCACTGCTTTGCCCTATGGTTATTTATTCCCAGGATATCATCTGGGAAAAATCGTATGGTGGCAAACACGCCGAATTTTTAGCAGATGTACTGCCCACACCCGATTATGGGTTCCTCTTAGCGGGCAGTTCCCTATCCGACAAAAACGGAAACAAAGAAATGGTTTCAAGCGGTAATTTCGATTACTGGCTCTGGAAAATGGATGAATATGGTATGGCTGAGTGGCAAAAAAGCTTTGGAGGAAGTGGCCTCGATTTTCTTCAAAGTGCTCAGCTCACCATTGATGGAGGTTTTATATTGGCAGGCGTTTCCGGTTCACCGAAAGGCGGTCAGAAAAAAGAAGATTCCCGTGGTCAGGAAGACTATTGGATCATCAAGCTGGATGCCAAAGGCAATGAGCAATGGCAGCGCACCATTGGTGGCAGCGGTCAGGAACACTTAGCCTGCATCAGCCGTACGCTGGATGGCGGGTATATCGTTGGCGGATCTTCTTCTTCGGGAAAATCCGGTGATAAAACAGAAGGTAATTTCGGTAATCTGGACTACTGGATTGTGAAATTGAATGCTTCCGGAACGATCGAATGGCAAAAGACCTATGGTGGTAAAAGTTTCGACCAATTAAAAACAGTGGAACAAACCAAAGACGGCGGCTATATCCTGGGTGGCTATTCCAACTCTCCGGCTTCGGGCAACAAGCAAAGCGACAACATTGGTACAGGGGATTACTGGATCATCAAAACCGACAAAGCCGGTGCTATCGAATGGCAACGAACTTTAGGCGGTGATGGTGATGATAACCTGACTTCCTTGATTCAAAGTCGTAATGGCGGTTATGTACTTGGTGGAAGCTCCAGTTCCAATCCTTCACATGATAAAAGCAGAGCCAATACCAAAGGAACTGATTTCTGGATTGTCCGTCTGGATGATGAAGGACAAACGCTTTGGCAGGAAACTTATAACTACGGAGCAGTAGACTTGCTGACCTCGATAGTTGAAAATGAAGACGGTACGCTGCTCATTGGCGGTTATGCCCAGACAGAGGTATCGGACGGAAAGAAAGATAAAAAAGACATCAACGATTATATTGCACTAAAGATCAATGCCAAAGGCGAAGAGCTCTGGAGTAAGACCGTTGGTAGCGACGATTCCGATATTTTATCTAAACTGATAGAAACTCGTGACGGTGGTTACCTGCTGGCCGGGACTTCGAAAGGCAAACCATCCCGTGATAAAAACAGTGGAAATGGTAGCAGCGACTTCTGGGTGGTAAAACTCAAAGACCGTTATAAAAAGGAAGTGGAGAAATCAGCTATTGAAGCCTTGCCGAATCCGGCACAAAACTTTACCAATATCGTGGTGGGCTATGAATTTCAAACGGGTACTGCTTCGGTATTTGACCTGTCCGGGAGACAGCTTCAACAATTCAACATTGACAGCCGTACTGTTCCGGTAGATTTAAGCCGTTATCCCGAAGGGATTTATATCGTAGAAATCCGTACCAATCTGCAAACGGATTCTATAAAAGTAATTAAGGGTATCAACCCTGATAAAAATTAAGAAATTATCATGAAAAATATATTACTCACCTTACTTTTAATCGGTGTTTATGGCACAGCTATGGCGCAGGAGCAACAACCCGCCGCAGCACTGGATTTAAAGATGCCGGATTATACGCCAGCATCACCAAACGCTTTTGCACTGACCAAATACGGAGATATTCCAATCAATGAGTTTACCGGGATGGTCACGGCAAACATTCCTGTATATACCTATAAAGCAGGGAAATTAGAAGTTCCGATTACGCTTAATTATACCGGTGCAGGGGTTAAAGTGAACCAGACTGCAAGCTGGACAGGAATTAACTGGACTTTGAATGCGGGAGGTGTAATTACCAGAACAATTCACGATAAACCCGATGAATCGGAGTACTTAGACGGAAGAATTACCGGCGACATGATCGATCCGGCAGGATTTCTGAACGGATCGCAATATGGAGCCTGGCTGAACATGATCTTTGCCAAATTAAGACGTGTTTACGATGTTAAGCCGGATGAGTATAGCTTCTCTTTTCCGGGCTATAGCGGTAATTTCTTTATGGATGATAATTTTATACCGCGGTTGGTTAAGGCCGACAGTAATCTTAAAATTGAAATCGTCGGAACAGAAACCGATCTTAAAGCACGATTGCGCCAAAGCAAAGAATTTTGCATTACCACACCCGATGGCGTAAAGCATTATTTCGGTGGGGAAAATGCCACAGAAACCACCTTTCCGGGAACAACACACGACAACCCGTATTCGCCCACAGGTCTTTATCTGACAAGAATGGAACATCCCGATTATGGAACTGTTTATTTTGATTATGAAACCGATCCTGTAAACAGACATATCCGGTTGGATCAGGGCGAACGGGTTACCATTATCGAATATGAGTTGACGGAACCAAATATGGAGTGTGTGAGACCGCCAACCGATGAAGGACATTCCTATTTTGCAAATGGGGTAATTGTTTCCAATGGGAAGCACCTGTCAAAGATCAGAAGCGCCAATAATTATATAGAGGTATCTTTTGGTACAAGTGCAGGTTCGCCTTTTAACTATACTAAGGTACTGAACAATATTGTGGTAAAGAACGGCTCTAACATCCTGCATAAAGTTGATCTGAGTTATTTGTTCCCACAGACTGCCACAACCTCCGAACGTTTCTTTTTGAATAAAGTTGAGTTTAATAAGGATAAGAACTATGGCTCAGGCGGTAGAAAATATGAACAATACGTAATGGACTATAATGATCCATTGGCATTACCTAACAGCAGAATGAGCCAGGCAACAGATACTTACGGCTACTACAATGGAAAGATTAGTAATACCACAGCTTTACCGCAAAACAACGATATCCTATTTCATAATTATTATCCGAATTTAGCCGACAGAAGTTCCGATTTCACGTATGCTGTAAAGGGTTCACTGAAGAAAATCACTTTTCCTACCGGTGGATATACAGAGTTTGAGTATGAAGCCCCAAAAGCAAAAGATTACGTAAAAGGAGCTGTTAATATAAATATATGGCGGAACAGCCCAAGTCGTATACCGGCTACCAGAACAACTGCATCAGCACCATTGGGCGATCTTGTTTTTGATCCCAATGGGACGGGGACAACCTCCAAGGCTTTTATTGATGAAGAAATAGCTGTGAAAATTGATGTTACCGCCAATGCCCAGATGGGACATACGGACAGAATCGTTTTTAAGCTGATTGACGAAACAGCCAATACAACAGAAACTACCAATATTGTAATGCCCGACGGTACGATCGAAATCGGTACCGGCAACTTTGCTTTCACACGTGACTTTACCATTAATACGATAAAAGGACATGCTTATCGCGTTGAAATATCAAATGCTTATTCATCTGCAATTCAGTATGAAGCAATGATGTACTTTAATTATACAAAAGGATTCAAAACAGTTGACGAACCGGGTATGAGGGTGATACGAACAACCGATTATACAGCACCAACCCAGAATGCATTTGTTAAACGGTATTATTACAATAAGGTACAGGATTTGCTAAAAGACCCGTTCGAGTTATTGAATTTCCCTTCGAAACCGCAATATACAATAGATTACCAGTTAATCAAATGTTGCAACATGAGTGGTGGCGCTCCGATTTTACAGCCAAAATCAAGTGAAATTCGTTTTAGAAGCCTGTCCTCTCAAACCACTTTTCCGTTACGGGTTTTAGATAAAAAATATGAATATGTGACCATCAGCTATGGAGGTGATGATTTCGAATTGGGCGGAAAGCAAAAACACTTTAACAATCAGTTCATGGATTATCAGGTGGGAATCCAACCGTTTTCCCGCAGCATTTTCCAATATGAAAAAGCGATGTATAATGGCAATGCCGAACAGATATTCAGCGGCACACTGCTTGATGAAATTGATTTAATCAAGAGAAACAATACGCTCTACAAAACCAAAGAGCAAACTTATAAATATCAGTATGACGATATTGCTCATACGAGTGGTGTAATTGGCGGGTATGCCTTTTATAACTGTTTATTTATTAATAGCGGCGTCGATAATTTTGATTTAAGCAAATATTATCTGAATGCCAGACGAGTAGAGTTGGTCGAACAAAACAGCAAAGAGTTTATAGAACCGGTTCCGATGACCATTCAGGATGTAAACGACGATAATTACAAGTCTATTGCTGTCAAACAGGAGTTCATCTACAATGCGTTGATCGGATTGCCAACAAGAACCGTTACCTATACCAGTGAAGACAATGGAGTGTTCTGGCATAATAGAATCTATGCCAACCAGCCGCATTTGCTGACCGGAATTACTGCGGCACAGACTGCAGCGGTAAGCAAGCTTTTAGAGTTGAACAAGGTTTCTGCACCCGTTGAAGAACGCACGTTCAAAGGTGTGGGTGCTGTTTTGCCTACCCTGACCGGCGCGCAAAGAACACTTTACAAGAGCTGGAATAATAAACCGAATCTGATATTACCGGAAATTATCCAATCGTCCAAAGGAACGGCAGGAGCTTTGGAAGATCGTGTTTTAATTGAAGAATATGACAGCCAGGCCAACGCGACTTTGGTTTCAATGAAAAATGGCCCAAAGACGATGTACGTCTACAATGCTTTCGGACAGGTATTAATGAAAATTGAAAATTATACCGGAGCAGCAAGTGGATCAGGTACTGGCGAACCGATAACCTTTCCTGAAATAGTTCCGGGCACGCCTTGCAACATGGCGCAGAACTATCCGGGCGGTCAGGTAACTTTCTATCATTATGATCCGGTAACACAACTTTTGATTAAATCTATTGATAGCAATTGTCGTATCACGACTTATGAATATGATGTGTTGAACCGTTTAAAACAGGTGAAGGATCACGAAGGGAATATCATCGGGGACTATGACAATAATTATAAACTCAACTAATAATGAGATTGGTTATGAAGAAATTAATATTAATACTATTGCTAAGTCTGCCGCTATGGATGCAAGCGCAGACCCCTTCACAAAATTATACGAAGAAAACCACTTATCGGGAAGCAAACGCAGGACGTCCAATAACAGAAGTTATTTATTATGATGGACTTGGACGCCCTGTTCAACATGTTGCTAGCAAACAATCGGCAACAGGCAAGGACATTATTACTCATATTGAATATGATAAGGGGCAGCAGTTAAAGGACTATCTTCCTTACCCGGCTACCACGGCAGATATGAGTTACCAAAGCAGCGCACAACAGGCTACGCTGAATTATGCTCAATATGCCGGGCAATACCCTTTCAGTGAAAAAATACTGGAAACATCACCATCAGCGCGACTTTTGAAGCAAGGTGCTCAAGGAGCCGACTGGCAGATCAATCCAAACTCAGATACAGACCATACCGTTAAGTATGAATATCAGACCAATGTTGCGGGTGAAGTAAAAAATTACTTTGCGATCACAGCATGGGATGCTGCACAAGGACTTTATTCCATTCAATTGCAGGATAAAGGGAATTATACTCCTAACCAATTGTATAAAACGGTAACCAAGGACGAAAACTGGACTTCGGGAACCAATAACACTACCGAAGAATTTAAGGACAAGGAAGGTCGTGTCATATTAAAACGTAGTTATAATAATGGTGCGCACGATACCTACTACGTGTATGATCTTTATGATAATCTGACTTATGTAATTCCACCCTTGGTCAACAATCCCGTAAACCAGTTGGATGATTTATGCTATCAGTACCGATATGACCACCGTAACCGCTTAGTCGAGAAAAAACTGCCTGGAAAACAATGGGAGTATACGGTTTATGACAAATTAGATAGAGCTGTTGCCACCAGTCAAATGTATTCACCATTTGGAACACAAGAAAGAGGCTGGGTAATCACGAAATACGATGCTTTGGGTAGAACGGCCTATACCGGTTGGTTTGCATCAAACCAATCGAGAAGTTCTTTGCAAAGCCAGTATAATTCAGCAACAAATAACTTTTATGAGGTAAGATTAAAGCCAGGGATGACAACAGTTATTGACGGGGTGGGTGTTCACTACACCAATCTGACCGTACCAACAACTGGACTTAAGCTGTTAACTGTGGCTTATTATGACGATTACTTATATCCGAATGCACCGGCGTTACCCTCGCAGATTGAAGGACAAAATGTAACCACATCCGTTGTTGGATTTCCCACAGGGAGTTGGACGCGCATACTAACTAATGGTTCTGAAACCTTAAATGAACAAAGCTATCTATTGTATGATGTCAAGGGCAGGAATATCAGAACTTATACCACCAATCATTTAGGCGGTTACACACAAGTTGATACCAAGCTGGATTTTACAGGTAAAACGGTTTATGCAAAAACATATCATAAGCAAAATGGCAGTGCCACTTTACTACAGCTGACGGATTCTTTTACCTATACCGATCAGGATCGTTTATTGCTCCACAAACAGCAAATCAATGGTGGTGCTGAACAATTGATTGTAAAAAACACCTATGATGAATTAGGACAGTTAACTTCTAAAAATATTGGAGGTGAAGACAGCACTGGAGAGGTAGGACTTCAAAAGGTGGATTATCGCTATAACATCCGTGGCTGGATGACCGACATCAACAATGAAGCACCAACAGGCAGTCCTAATTTTATGAAAAGTCCAGATGATCTTTTTGGATTCCGCATAAATTACAATGAAGTAACAGAGAGCCAAAACGGTACAATTTCTAAAACAGCAAGTAGTATAAATGGAAAAGTTACACCACTATACAACGGGAATATAGCCGAAACGTTCTGGCAATCCAGCGGGGATGGTACTATACGTAAATACGGCTATGAGTACGATAACCTAAACCGGTTAACAGGTGCATTCTACCAAAAACCGAAGACATTAAATCCAATTCCTGGCTCTTATAATGAATTGGTATCTTATGATAAGAATGGAAATATAACGACCTTAAAGCGTACCGGGAATTTAGACAATCCTGTGTTTTCAATTGATATTGACGATCTAACCTATACCTATGATAATGGTAATAAGCTTTTAAGGGTAAATGATATAACAAATAATCCGGAAGGATTTGGAGATAATATTTACGGCAGTACTATAGATGACTATTCGTATGATGCAAACGGTAATATGACTAAAGATGAAAATAAAAAGATTTCATCAATAGCTTATAACCATCTAAATCTTCCCACCGAAATAAACTTTAGCGCGGGGGACAAAATTAACTATATTTACAATGCCGCAGGTGTCAAGGTTCGCAAAAAAGTAACTCTTTCTGGAAATACGACTGTATCGGATTATTTAAATGCATTCCATTACGAGAATCAAGTACTGAAATTCTTCTCCCATCCTGAAGGATATGTGTCGGTCACCAGCGGAACGTTCTTTAATTATGTATTCAATTATACCGACCATATTGGTAATATTCGTCTAAGCTGGGCTTGGGATGACCAGAATGAGGGTTTAAAAATCATTGAGGAAAGTCATTACTATCCGTTCGGATTAAAGCACCGAGCTTATAACACTAACCAATATAGTTTTGTTCCACCAGTAAATGGCGTTCCAGGCTATGCAGTTCCGACACTCGAACAGGCAGGCGGCAGAACGCCGGTAAACCCTTTTAAGTATAAATATCAAGGTCAAGAACGTCAGGAAGAGATTGGGCTTAATTGGGATAGTTTTAAGTGGCGCAATTATGATTATGCAATCGGTAGGTTTATGTCTATTGATCCGCTTGCTGAACAATATGCCTACAATTCTACTTACGCTTTCCAGGAAAATAAACTTGGATTGGGTGTAGAACTTGAAGGACTGGAATTGGTGATTAACAGAGGTAGAGAAAACTATATGAAAGATGAATATTCAGCTTTCAAAGGAGTAGTCAATACCATTAAAGGATTGTTCAGCGATAATCCGGGTGAACGAGGGGCTGCTGCAAACTCCATTGCCGATAACTTCCCAGGTGTTCAGGCTGTTCAAACGTACGATAGATATAGAAGCGGTGAAAGCATAAGCTTTCAGGAGGCTGTAGCTGCGGTTGCTGATTATGCTAACTTTGCAACGATTGTAACTGGAGCTGCAGCGGTTAAAGGGGGAAGTGTAAAAGGGGTGACCCAATCCGAAGCTTCAACGACCACTCTAAATACTAGAGTCAAAGTACAAACTGAGGCTGGTAATTTATCTGAAGCATTAACAAAAGCTGAAGCGAGAGCCGCCAAGTTAAGTGAAAAGCAAAGACCTTCGCTTCCCTTTACACAGGCAGGAAAATCGGCAGTTATAGATTTGAATAGAATAAAGAATGGAGGAAAGACAATTTGTGAAAGATGTAATATTGAGACCACGAAAGCAACGCAGTCAAAGAAGGGAGTGACTCCAGCTAAAAACGAAACACAAGTTGACCACATTCATCCAGAATCTAAGGGAGGAAGTGGAACTCCTGACAATGGGCAAGTACTATGTAGGGATTGTAATATTAAAAAAAGTAATAAATAGATGGAAAATGATTTGAATAATAAAGTAAAAGTAGGCTTTGTACAAAAAGTTGCAGATAATCAGTTTGAGACTGAAACCTTATGGTGTAAGAAGTACGGACAAAATTTTCAAGTAGATAATATTCCCTTTATCGCCAAGAGGATATCGTTAGGAGATATTGTAAAGGCAGAGTACGATGATGATGATGAGTTGTATTACTTTGAAGATTTCGTAGAATCATCTGGTAATACTACTGTTAGAATTTTCTTTTATAAAGATGAGTTGATTGATTCTACACGAGAATGGCTAATTCATAGGAAATGTAATTCTGAAGTATTACAAGCTAGAAGCATTGTTTCGGTAAACATTCCTAAAGAAGTTGATTACTTTCCGGTTAAGGCATTTCTTGAGAAAGGTGAAAAGGAAGGAAATTGGGTATATGAGGAGTCCTGTCTGGAACATCAATACTAATTAGGTGGTACTCTTTTAAACATCTAAAGCCCTTAATTATAAATTGCGAGTACAATACCAAAAATAAAGATAGTGTATCTCTTAAGTAGATTCATATAAGAATCATGATTCAGTATTTTACTATGATAACAAAAGAAACAATTATTGACTTTTTTAGAAACGTAGAAGAAGGCAAAGATTTTGATACAAGTGGGAAATTACTCTGGAGCTATTATTTTTTAGATAGAGATAGTAATAAGCTAAAAGCTTTTTCCTTGGTATTGGAGAAATTAGGTATGCGATTTAAAGACATTTTTGAAGCAGAAAAGGAACATCTTGATGATGAAACTGAGTATTTTCTCCAAATGGAACGCATTGAACACCATGATGTCGATAGTTTGGATGAGTTGAATTCAGCTTTGTACAGGCTTGCTGAGGAGTCTTTTGTCGAATATTATGACGGTTTCGACGTAGGAAATATTATCAGCACGGAAAATATTCGTTAGTTGAGGGATTAACGGGTTTAAATAATGAAACCTTAAATCATACTATAAAAATTCAGAGAGTGTAAACTAGATAAGCATTAGTACAATGAATGCAGAATTTAAACAGAAGATAAAGTTCGTCTACAAGGATTTAGAAGGAAACATCGCAATTGAAAGCGTTTGGGCAGAGAAGCACGGAGATTTTTATAAAATAAAAAATGTACCATTTTTTGCTCCCAATATTGCATTTGACGACATAATAAGTGTTGAATATGATGACGAAGAATTGTTTTTTGATGAAATAATTGAAGAGTCTGGTAATAGTACAATACAAATTATTGTGTTTAATGAAAGTTTAATTCCGGAGATAACAGGAGAAATTGAAAGATTTAATTGTGGTTGGGAAGGTAGCCATTTAAAAGGATACATTTCAGTCAATGTACCCAAAGATGTTAGCTACTTAGGCCTTAAGCAATTTTTAGATTCTAAATCTAATGATTTAGATTATAAGGAAGCGTGCCTGGCACACACAGTATAATTATTATTATTTACTACTTAAGTATCTTGTAAATTTAAATATATATATGGCAGTAGATAATAAAGATGTTATAGATGCAGTAAGTATAAACACTGAAGGAAAAGTTGTTTTAACCATTTCGGATCATCTCGAATGGAATGGGGACGAGAATAATCATATATTAATTTTACAAGAAAAGATTAATAGCTATTTGGATTTTGTGGAGGGCGACCAAATTATAGAGAGTTATCCACAAGCAATAGGTAAGCAATTTGTAATTCAAGTCGTTTTTAAATATTCGCCCTCATCCGACGGGATACTTTTTTTAAATGAAGTTGAAAATATTTTGAAGGAGAATGGTTATGTTTTACACTATTATGTTTTAACTAACGAAGATTGATTGATATAAAAATAGTCTAATTTCAGTTACATTAAATATGATTTATTATAGGCTTATACTGTTATTCCTGACCTTTTATTGCCAAAAAAACTATTCACAGGCGTCAAACTGTGAGCAAATGCATGTTGGGAAATTCGAGTTAAAATCTAAAGTATCAGGTACGACTACGATAATAAGAACGGCTACGACTCAGACGGAAATCAATAAATTAATGGATGTAAAGAGCATTTATGATATTGTATGGATAGATAAATGTACTTACGAATTACGAAATCGTAGATTGCTAAAGGGGGATACTAAGTATAATGGGGAACCCAATGATGTTTTTAAGATTCAAATTTTGAAAGTGGAAGGCATAAAGGCATGGCTTAAGACTACAGCGAATTTTACTGATTTTGTTACCGAAAGTGTGGTTTACAAGATTGAGTAGCCACCCGCAATTAAGTACAAACGTTAGAAATAAAAAATTTAAGAAGATGCAATTAGTGTCTTCTTAGACTTCTATTGCCAAAAAAATCGCCAAATTATACTAAAACAACCATGAAAACAAAAATTACAAGTACAAAGCTAATTTTCATTGGTCATTGCGTTTTGACGATACCAGTAATACTAATTTTTTCAACTTTTTGGTATCTCATTTCTACAGCTATTATAACACCGATTAAGGAGATTGGCATCATCGGTTTGGCCATTTCCTGGTTGTACTGGCTTATCGCGGCGGAATCTTATATTTTGTGGAATTTAAAAAGGACAAATGCTGAAACCTTGATTTCCGCAGCAAGATTAGGTTTGCTCCCAATTTCTAAGAATATGATTGCTAAGGTCGCTGGTTATGCGTAAACTAAATTGTTTTGTAGCAAGAAAATTAGTTGTTTTTGGGGGCAGACAGAATCTGCCCCATTTTAAAAAAATTAAGCTTTAAAAGCCCCAAATTTTTGCTTAAAGATTGTTTGCCGGAAGTTCAGCAATAGAACTTTCAGGAATATTTTTGTCAATTTTTTCAAATTAATATGGATTTTATTACGCGCATTTTTAGAACAAAACCAACTATAAACACTGTAGATGAATTTTGGACTTGGTTCCAAAGAAAAGAACGGAGGTTCTTAAAAATAGTGAGAGAACAAGTACGCATTGAGGAATGCTTTTTTGATTTGCTCTCTCCGGTATTAAATCAACTTAACTCGGAGGCATTCTTTCTACTTAACGATGAGGATGAAGGGATAATCGAGCTGATCTTTACGGCTGATGATATTATTAATAATGCTTCATTTATTGAGGGCTTGGTAGATAGTGCACCGGCGTTAGAACAATGGAAGTTTACTGCTTTCCAGCCTGCACTTGATATTGAGAAGTCTGCACTGGAAATTGCAGGATTTCATTTCAATAAAGACACAATAAGTTTTTATCAGACCAGTACGAGAAAAAGTAGTGAAAATGTCTATACAATTGTGTATTCAGATTATGATAAAAATAATGAGAATATAATTCAACGCGGTGTCTATTCGTTTTTGCAAGCTTACGTAGGAGAACTGGTTTTCAATACAAAAATTGCTCGAATAAAAGTTGTTGGAAGTGCAGATATTGAACATCAACCGTTTCCTATTGAATGTCTGAAGGATGCCATACATTGGAAAGGAACAGAAATATAGGAGCCGTAATTGGAGGTTACCTATTCCTCTGCCAATGACTGATATATCCGGTTTTTGAAGGGGGCTTCTGACCGGATTTTTTTAAACTTACCCACACTCTATTACTTTTTTGCGGAACCAAGAAATTGGTTCCGCTTTTAAAAAAACGATAATGATTATGAAAAATGAAGTTAGAGATGTAGTACTTGTAGTTTCTGCAACGATATTAATTTGTGTTTTTGCTGTATTTGGAATACGAATTGTGTTAGAAGACGGGGTTGTGTTACAAGCTTCAAAAGGTAACTGTATTCACACAGATGCAGATGCAGTATCCTATATTGCAACTCATAACGATATTGAATTCGTATTGACTCCACGAGTGATGAACCTTATTTTTAAAGATAAATCCATCAAGTCAAGTGTTTTTGAAAATAAAAGCGTACTCATTTATGGAACAGTTTTACGTAAAGATAGAGATATAGCGAATTTTTCATTTATTGAATTAAGGTTTGATGAAGTGACAAACGTTGGGTGTTACTTTGATATATCCCCACCAAAAGGGTTTTCAAATTTGCAACCAGGACAGGAAGTTAGCATAAAAGGTACTTTTAAAGGAGTTGTTTTTGACAGCATCATAATTTCGGAATCAGAATTAATTGAATGTAATTAAATATTTAGAATTCATTTTCTAATAATTAAGTGCACTAAGGCTGGATCATTCAACAACCTTTCAAACTCTGCATTAACAATGTCCTGTACGTCTTCCTTAATGTGTAAATAGTTTTGCTGAACCATGTTTGTATTGACCTGCCTGATAAGAGGTATATCCTGATATGCTTTTTCCTCTTTCTGTATCGCTTCAAAATCGTTTTGGATTTCGCAGTGAAAGGCTTTGAGTTCTATCTTCTGACTTGGCGTATCAGCGACCATTCCGACAAATTGCCCAGAACTAAGTGCTGCAATTTTTGAAGCGGGTACAGCATAATCCAATTGTTTGCTTTTGCTTATCGATGTATCACCGCTGTTGATCGAGAGACTCTCCCTATCCTGCATAATCTTTCCGATTCGTTCGGATAGCTGTTTGGCACTATCGCCAGTTACCTGTCCTGAAATGATGTTCCCTACAGTGTTGGTTATCACATCAGCCTGTTCCCTGCCATAATCTTTTCTTAGCTGACTTGCATCCTGTATTCCCAGGCATACGGAAATCAGGTTAGACCTGCCGGTTACGATTGTTGGAATTATGTCGGTAGTCAGAGTTGGAAATTCGTCAAACACCAGCATACTTTTCAGTTTGTTCTTCTGGTTTACAACTTTTAGCATACGATTGACGTAGAGCGAAAGGACAGCACCGTAAGTTTGGATTTTTTGCGGATTATTTCCCATGCAAATGACCTTTGGGTTCTCAGGATTGTTAAGATCGATACTGAAGTCATTTCCGGATAGCACATAGTAAAGCTGGGGCGATGCCAACCTAGCCAAGGCAATCTTTGCACTGGCGATCTGTCCCTCCAATTGTTCCATTACATCGTTCAGATAGGCGTTGACAAAAGGATTGATCAGCACTTCTATTTCTTTTTCTGTACGGAGCAGTGTGAACAGGGCATCATAGGGCAATTGAATTAATTCGATAACGTGCGGAAGGGTGCAGAATAGCCCGTCCTGATACTTCCGTAGAAACCAAATGACCGCGGTTACAAAGTTGATGGCACTTTCGACAAAAAACTCACCCGTTTTTTTCTGCCACTCGCGATTTAATCCGAGCAATATTGTTCTTGCACTTTCAGTAGCATCCGTAATATCGGTCATTCCTAAAGGATCGAAAACATTACCTCGATGCGAGCGAGACAGATCATCAAAGTTTATAAAAATACATTCTGGTTTGCCCTTGTACCGGTGTTTGTTTTTTAGCCAGTGATTGTAGGCGATGAGCGATAGATCAGGAAATTTAAAATCATAAACAAAAAGTGTATAAGGATCGGACTTAGCTAATGCTTGCGTGATAAAGTGTCGGATCACAAATGCCGATTTTCCGGCACCAGGGGAGCCTGACACAATCGTCGCGCGGACAGGCGAGATAATATTTATCCACGAGTCCCTAAATTTGTTTTTGAGCCTGTACCGAGCAGGTAGATTAATCGATAGTTCGTTTTCGAGGAGGCGCTCTTCCTGTGGGAAAGTTTCAGCCTCCGAATTGAAAATATCATTGTTATTAAAGCTGCTTTTAATAATCCTGGAAAGCAAAGTCCCTCCTGAAAGAATCAACAAATAGCCAATCGCAGTTAATAATATATATACTACCGCTACGATCGTAATATCTGTGCCTATAAATAGTGAAAAGTAGCTGATAAAATAAATCAGCAGCCCACAAACGATATAGGTAAACGCTATTTTATGATTGAGCTTTTGGTCCTTTTTACCCCGCGCTCCGATCAAGGAAATAATTAAAAATCCTAAAGCGATTAATTTGGGTTTATTGAAATCAGTGAGCAATCCGGTTTTAATGATATTGCTTAGTATTTTGTCCGAAAAGGGGCTTACCAATTCCCAATTTTTGAACGCGGTATAACATGCGTAATAAAAGTGTATTGCCAGTATTACGATACTAATTAACCGTGTCATATCCAGAATCTTCCTCAGCGCCTGTTCATTCTCTCCTGTCTGGTGTGCCATAGCTTTTAATTTTTATAAGTTATTATTGTTATCCCGTCTCCTGCGTTTTCTTCTTCTTTTCTTTCTTTTTAATTGGTTTGGAATAAAATCCAAGGTGTTCTCTACTTCAAGTAATGTGTCAATTAATCCTTTCTCGGCCGGTACTGAAGTATCGGATACAGCATTTGTGTCCGGTACGTGTTGTGTAAGTGGAGCTGCATTTCGATCCGTTGGGATTTCGGTTTCCGATTCTTTTGTAAGGATCTGTTCCGTTGGCTTATTATCTTTTGCGGTACAGCGTTCGAGAATTGCTTTTGCACTGTAATCTTTTCCGAGTTCACTGCCATTGAAAACACATTTGGAAGTATGATCTACATAAGTAATACCATATAGCCTGCCGTCTTCACTTGTTCGCTTTACGATAGCGATTCCCTGTTTTGCCATTAGATTTATGAACTCATCAATTGAGATACGAGAGTTCATCAGTATCTTATCCGTAACGTTCTTTATTCTGCTCTTGAAAGGTTTTCGGCTTTTAGCATTCTCCTGGAATTTTTGTTCCAGAATTTTCATTGTCGGTCTGTTATAAAAATCACTTGCTTTAATCGGTACACCTGTCGGATTACCGGCTTCGTCCAAGATTCTATACACCATACCATTTGCTTTAAACACTCTTGAGTTTTCAGTACCTCTATCGGCTAAAACATTATATTGGCTGAGAACAGCATTAAGTTCTTTTAAGCTTGTAAAGTTGTAATTCGTAAGGATTTGATTTAATACATTAGCGATTGCTTTTTTTGACTGTATTTTTCCATAATTCACTTTGCCTAGAGGGATTGCTTCCAGTTTATTATTTCGGTTGTTATTTCTACCTTCAGCTACAACCAAATTGAATTTTTTTTCAATGGCTTTACGGGCTTCCTCAGATTGGTTCTTACCAATATTCTGCATATCAATACGGCTACCATCTTGCCTTACTTTTACCGATACCAAATGAATGTGAGGATGTCCGGCATCATAGTGTTGATACACCAAATACGGTTGATTTCCAAATCCAATCCGATCCATATATTCATGGGCAATTTCCATCATTTTTTCTTGTGATAAGTTTGTTTCTGACGGATCAAAATTTAAGGAGATATGTACACTGTTACGCTTACAGTTTGTGTTTAATTCTGCCTGTTTCAACAAACGGTTGAGTTTCATCGAGAATGTTAAATTTTCAACGTCAACCGGATAATTTCCTTCACCAATACATAGGGCGACTCCCTCTTTAACTTTGTTCTCATTGTAATTGAAAATACGATGAATGGAATGACCTGTTTTGATTATTGCAACCATCTTTCCGCATACTTTTGGATCAGGCTTTTTATCTCCTCGATCTTGTTAAACAGGGTATGTTTCTCGATATCATGCTGCATGATCCAGGCTTTAAACTCTCCAATAGTTTTAAGCGTGTGAAGTTTTTTTACCGCCTGATTGTAGTTGTTACCGATGCGGTTTAACTCCATTCGAATCGGTATTAATTCAGCCATTAAATCATCATTTGATTTATCCCTATAAGCTTTTACTATCGGTCGTTCTAGGAGTTTGTCGCGAACATACTGACTTAATTTTCGGCTTGTCGAAGTGCCGAAATATTTATTTACCGTACGATATTCTTCCTCTGATAGCCGTACATGCAACCATTTTGTTTTTGCTTGATTTTCCATCTTCACTTATCATTTTTAATCGTTCAAGCTTCATTTTTACGTTATTTTGTCCTGATCTACGAGTTCCGAGTATAAGATCAAAAGAGGCGGTTGTGATACAACCGGACATCTGGCCGTTTGCAGGAACGAGGCAAACTGGCATAGCCACTTGTAAGTTTAAAGTGGCTGAAATGCATTTAAGGAGCTACAAATCGCTAATATCAGCCTTTAAGGATTTAGGGCTTTTTCCGATGGTTTTTCCGATGTAAGGTAATTTTAGCAGTTTGCGTATGCCATTCGTTAAGATCCTTGTATCCTTTATAAGTGTGGCTTTTGTCAATAAAGGTCTCATCTGTACTGAGGGCTTCTTGTGTTGCTTTTGTGCCGCCAGTATCCCGATCCAGGTAGAGGTATTTAAATTTATACTCCTGTATTTTCATCAGCGATTTTTTAAAGAAGGACAGAGAGTTTAGAATCAGGAAGTCCGGATCAGTTTGGTAATGATTTTTAGAGATCGTTTTGAAAGTTAGAAAATCAAAGAAACCCTCAAATACCATCACCTGATCCGAGCCATTTTGGATAATCGTATAATCTTTAGGCGAACTGCTGGTTTTGAAGTATTTGTTTCGGATTTCCCAGCCTCCGGAACTGTTTTTAAAACCTATGCCGAAGTAGGTTTTGCTATCGAGAGAAAAGAGAACTTCACGACAATATTGTTTGGCTATTTCACTGTCAATCTGCCTTTTTTTTAAGTAGGATAATAAAGCTTCTGAAGAGAGTTCCAGATCTTTTAATATAAGGATTTTTGCTGCCGGTTCTAACTTAGTTCTACCGGCAAATTGTGGTTGCTGTTGAAAAGAAAAACCGGTACTTAGTTTATCTAAAAAGTCGGCGACGCTACATTGAAAATATTGGGTTGCAAAATCAATCAGATTCCCTCCTCTACCCAGGCCGTGATCGTACCATTTATTAATCCGCCGATTGATTTTAAAAGAAGGTGTATGCTCTTCTCTTAGTGGTGATAGATACCAGTAATCATCGTTTCTAATTTTTGTAGGTTCATGACCTAATGTAGACAGGTATTGCACCATATCTAATTCCTTTGCCTCGGCAATGGATGGTTTTGTTTTTCTGAATTCCATACTGCACACTTCCTTTTCACCTTTATCAGTGAAACAAAGTTAAACAGGTAGTTTAGTAAAAACCTATCCTCGCTGTATTATGATTGGGGTGTTGCCTATCTTGAGTTATTGATAAAACCTAATACCTCTTCAATGGGTATCTGGTATCTTTCAAGATCATCGAAGCATATTATTTTGCCGGAATAATTTAGATTGTCAATTACCATGCCTTTAAAAATATCGGAAAAGCTACTGGATCGGGTAAAGAATTTGGTTACCGCGTTCGCTGCATTACCTATAAACTTTGTTGAAGATTTAATTACCTTGTTTTCGCTATTTGATAAGTACGGCGTCAGCCCTAAGAGCATTTGATACTCAAGCCCTTCAATCCTACTAATGCCATTTAGAGATATATAAATTGGTTTTAGTTTTTTGCAAAGCACAAGTGGATCTAGCTTTTCCTTCCAGAAATGAGTTTTACCACTTCCCCAGCTTCCATTTATCATTATTGCGTACTGCGTGTTTTCAGCCTTTAGGTAATCGTTAAAAATATCTTGGATATGGTCTGCTGTCATAGTTGAGCGCTCAATTGTTTCCTTCAAAAATAATTAAATTAAGTTCTGCATCCTAAAGATTAACCCACACCATATTTTGATTAGGAAACATTTAAATCTGCTGGGTATTTTTGTTTCAGCAAAAGCTTAATGAAAATGATAAAAGTGAGCGAGATAAAGAAAAGTTTTACAGCAGTATTTTTTTCTGCGGCTATCTGGTACTTTCTGATAACCGGTTTAGCCAGTTCCGGCTTCTGGAACGCAATCATTTTAACAGACCACAACAATGTTAATCAACCATAGTATTAACAATTTAAATAAATAATCAATGAAAAAGTACATGATTTACACAATGCTGGCAGTGCTGCTGGCTTCAGGTGCTGCTTATTCGCAGCGCTTTGAAAAAGGACAAATTGGAATTGAATTGCGGGGAGGGCTGGCAAATGGCTATTTCTTTGGCAAGGATCAGAACCCCGCTTTTTATGTTGGAGCTGCTGTTAATCTCTATACTTCAAAGGATAGCCGTTGGGTTATGGGGAGTGAGTTTTATCATAAGAGCTATGATTATCAGGATAAGTCGATTAAGCTGGGCCAGTTTACTGCCGAGGCCGGGCATTATTTCCCGATAATCTTTGATTGCAGGCAGAATATTGTTATTTCCGCAGGTGGATCGGCGGTCGCCGGATATGAACGGTTAAATTGGGGTAAGCTGGATTTGTATGATGGTGCCATTCTGCTCAATAAAGACAAATTTATTTATGGCGCAGCGGCAAGTTTGGAAGTTGAGTTTTTCCCTTCAGATAAGTTCATTCTTTTTGTCAATGGACGGGAAAGGCTGTTGTGGAACGCCGTTGATAAGTTTAACGGACAGGTAGGAATTGGAGCAAGATTAATAATCAGATAAGTTGGAGGATTAGAACATGAAAACATTTATTTTAGGTTTAGTATTATTGGTGACAATGTTTGCAACAGGTTGTAACAAAAAAGAATTGGACATACAACGTAAATTCCCGTTTACGTTGACAATGCGTGCTTTACCGTTTAAGATTAAAAAGTATTTCCCGGTTGATGTGAGACTGAGAATTGTTAGGGAACGCATTTATACTGGCACAAAATATAAATTGATATTTACCCCCTTAGAAGGAACCGGAGAACTAACAGATCAGGAAGGAAATTTCATTAATCCTAACCAGCCATTCGACCTGAAGGAAGACATCTTTACTTTAAGTTATCGCTCATATTCCGACACTGAACATATATTTGATATAACCATTGTCGATAATTTCGGTCAGCAACAAAAGATCAGGGCTAAGCTGCTTAATGATGATAGTGTAGACCAGGTAAAACGCTAAATAAATTAAAGTTAATAATTGGAACCGCCTTATAAAAAATATGAGGCGGTCTTTTTTGTTTCGCAATATTTGAGTTTAATTCTAAAAAGATTGCTTTTATAGTGTTTTTTTTGTTAATAAGTATTCAATTTATTAACAAAAAAAGCACCATAATAAGTGGAGTTCTATTTTTTTATACATTAGTGATTACATAATGCGAATGTGTTAAATATAGCCCCTTTATTTGCCACGAGTACTGTTTAAATTAAAATTCTCAAGTAATGAAAACCAACAATCTTTTAGCATCCGTTGCTCTCTTTAGACATCTTTATGATCACGATGGATATAACAATGTATATGATATACTCTATGAGTTTATTAGAGGAGCAATTATTTATGAAAGTAAAATAACTTTTACATCTGATGAGATAAAAGAGTTATTGAAAAAAGTTTACGATTTTGATATACCGGAAGGTGTAATAAAAACTACTATTCGAATTCGTTTTGAAGGTAAATATACTAAAATCGCTAATTCGTACACTTTTAACCCTGAATTGAAAGATAATTTTGATAAGATTGAAAAGGAATTAGATCAAGTAAATGAGCTAAACGACAATCTTATTAGTGAACTCTACAAGTATATTGCTGAGAAAAAAGGTGTTGTCTTAAGTTCAGTTCAAAAAGGCAAGATTTTTGAAAATTTTAGCCATTTTACAATGGATAATGGCTATTCTGATGAGTATTCTGAATTAATAGGAGCCTTTGTGGTTAGTAAGGGACATGATACAGACTTCCTTTGTAACTTAAACTCTATAAGAGAAGGAATTATTCTATACCAAGGAATTTCCTATACTGCTGATTTGAATGAGCTTGGTAAGTGGGATACAGATTTAGATATTTTCTTAGCCCCAGAGCATCTGTTTCATGCTGTTGGTTACAATGGTTTATTGTTTCAAGAGATTTTTATGGATTTATTCTCTTTAATAAGAGATATTAATCAGGGAAATAAACCTACATCAAAAAATAGAGATAAGAAAGTTAGGTTATTTTATCTACCAGAAGCTAGTATTTATGTGAACAGTATGTTTCATAAAGCTGAGCAAATCGTAGCTGGTAAAATCGCTCTTGATCCGTCAAAAAATGCAATGGAGCATATCGTTAGGGACGCTCGTTCAGTAAGTGATGTAAAAAGAAAACAAGTAAACTTCTACACACAATTAAAAACATTGGGAATTGAAGAAATAGATATCGACTTTGATGCTACAAAACACCAAATGTATAATGTTGTAGATCAAAAAATTATTACGGATCTAAGTGTAGAGGCAAAAAAAAATAGACGGCCATTTGATGAAGATTTCTGTATCGCGCAATTATCTATTTTTGGTAAAATAAACTATAAAAGACGAGGTAAAAATAATTTGCCTTTTGAGAAGATAAGTGATATTTACTTGACTGAGAACTCTGTGTCTAAATACTTGGCACATAACAATGCAGTTAAGTTTCAAGCTTCTGATACTGCTTTTGCAAAGGACATCGATTTTGTTGTTTCAAGGTTCTGGTTCAAGCTAAAAAAAGGTTTCAAACAGTCAAATGCTCCTGTACCAAAATCTTTCGATCTTATAAATAAGGCCAAGATAATTATCAGTGCCTATACCAATAATAGTATTTCACGTGAATATCAGAGAATTACAAATGATTTAAGGAAGGGAAGACTTACGGAAGAAGAGGTTGTTCTTCTAAATTTGGAACTCAAGTCTAAAACTAACGCACCGGAGTACGTTAATGAAACCAATATCGATGAAACTCTTTACTTTTTAACAGACGAAAATTTTGTTGAAAATGTCAAAAGAGAAAGAGATTATGTTAGGAAAGAGAATGTACGTAAGGATACAATCATTGCAGAACAGAGTAATGAGCTATTAGAGTACAAACGTAAAGAAGAAGAACAGCGTAAAAATGAACTTGCTAAAGAAAAAGAAAAGGATTATTTAGCTATAGCGGAAAAGGAGTGGAATAACCACTTTAAATCCAATAGAAATTGTGGAGGACTATTTTTGCTTGTTGTACTTCTCGCTTTAATATCGGTAGCTTATGGGTTTTTAAATATTAGTAATGAGTGGACAACATGGCTAGGTAAATATGCCTTCCTCAAAAACTATATTTCTGCTATATGCATCATCGCAATAGTTGTATTTGGAATGTTTGATAAGTATTATTTAAAAGATGACAAGGTTGTCAAAGGTTTTCGTTGGTTGGTTACTTTACCATCAACAAAAAGAAAGAAGGCAGAATTTATCCAATTAAGCATTGAAAAGCAAAGAGAAAAAGGTCAAAGTATTTAATTTTTTAAAGGTAGGAGATATATTGAAATCCTACCTTTTTTAGTACAAGGGAAATTATTTGGTCTGCTTACTTAACTTTATTTGACGACTTCTGTTGTCCAGCATTGCCTTGTAAGCTTTGTTAATTCCCGGTGTCCCAATGTTTGCATTTGGTTGATTAGCCTCATTGTTTGTTTTTTTAGTTTTCATAGGTTAAGATTTTGATGTTATATGTCCAAAATTACCTAATATAAATTTGACTGAAGGAGAATATAGCTGGTTTTTGCAGTAGTTGCAGTAAAAAATCAGTTTTAGATTTTATGGCTAAAATTTCACATCACATCAAATTATGCTTAGGGTTGGCATTGATTTAAGGTTTAAATTTGTATTTATTGTTGAACGTATTAAAAGTAAATGATTATGAATGTGAATGATGTGGCTAAAGTTTTTGATACGATTTTGAGCATCCCTGGGATGGGCGAAGTGGTAAAGATTGATCTAAAGATGAGTAGGAAAAATGTATTGCTTTTAAATCAGGTAATTGAGTTGGGAATTGCGGCGAAGGCTGATGATAAAACAGGGTTGCTGAGCAGTCTTTCCGAAGAAAGCCTGAGTGAGCTAAAATCCCTCTCCGAAGATTGCTTAAGTAAAGCAGGTTTGAATGATCTCAATGAGAAATTAAAGTCACTAAGTGGCAAGTAAAACGAAAGGCTGATTTATTCAGCCTTTTTTTATTTAGAATCAGGGGTTTATACGGGGAAAAGTCTTTGTGTAATTTCGTATTTTTATTTTTTTGGTTATTCTGAATTGCAACCGAGAGTACATTCGTCGTAATAAATAACGAGCACCTCGACAAGGCGTATATTAGCTCTTGTCGAGGTGTAATTTTAAATATTTCTATACTTAAGTATAGCTAAATTCAAAAGTTAGGGTGCCTGTCGCTATTGGTTTGGCACTACCATCTGATTTAACCGCCAGATTGTTTGATGAACCTGTCCATTTTGAGTGTTCACCTACTGGTGGAGCTGGATAGATTAGTTCAATTGGTAATCTGTTTGAAAAGCAGATAGATGATTGTGATCCGAAATAAGTTGAAGTCTGTGTGTTTAGATCATCAAGATAATCCTCTTGTTTCGTGCTAAGGATAAAATTGTCTTTTATCCACGTTTTAAAGTCTGCCTGAATAGCTAGTGCTTCTGTTTGCAAAGCGGCATTTGATAATAGATAGAGTTCTTTGATTTTGTCGTCTACGCCTGTTGGCGTCATTGGTTGTTTTGTCATAAAATTTAATTATAAGTGAAAAATTAATTGTGTTTTACTGCTTTTTAAAAATTGTGGAATTTTATAAATGATTTATTATGGTGTTTACGCATTACCTCAAACTTGCCGCACGTGTCGTTATTTCTGTATGTGCTTCTCTATTTATTTTGTTTTACAACCGTCCATTGGATTTAACTGATGCACTAACTTCCTTAGCGTTTTATGCTGTTTTTGTGATTAGTACTTTAGTCGCTTTTATCCTGGTTCAGATTGTTCACTCAATGACTCTTTGGTTAGATAGGCGCGTTACGTGGGATGATAATTTTGTGATACGATTTATCCTCCAAGCGGCATTGGGTTTAATGTTACCTATTATGATAGACTTTTGGTTTTTCAAGATATACTTTGCTAGTAGAGGTGAAAGTATCTACGAAAATGGGTTCTACTCTATTGATTTTCCGGCTGTATGTATTCTTCTTTTAAGCTTAAATCTCTTGTACGGATTGTTATACTATCGTACTCAAACACTCAAATTGAAACAAGAAAAAGAAAGTACAGCGTATCTGCCTCTTGAATACAGAGGTAAAGAATACACAATTGATATAAAAAATGAAGTCTTGTACTTTTCCAGTACCAATAAGCAGGTACGCGCATATTTGAAATCGGGAAATTCTTATCCCATCACTGATACTCTGACCACTCTTGCAGAAAAGTACTCAGACTACGGATTTTGCCAAATAAATAGAAGTACAGTTATTAACCTTGAGATTATAAAGGCGTTCAAAAATGGTGAAAAAAGGCACACATTAGAACTCACTTTTAAAGAAGGAATCAATCTTGAAGACCAAAATTCGACACTTTTTATCGTAACCAGGGATAATATTACCGAATTCAAAAGGAAATTCGGGCTATAATTTGTACGCTTCGGTATTTTTTCGGTAAAAAAAGTGTACGCTTCGGTAGGTATTTTGTACTGATTCGGTAGAGTTTGGTGTTTTTAGTGCATTTTGTGATGTTTTACTCTTGCTTTATATTGCAATTTGATTATATCTTTATCATCGTTGAATTGATTAGTTATCAATATGTTAATGTGTTTCTTGTTTGAGAAACACTTACTATTTGAAGGATTCCATATCGTACTATTACTTTCTAACCTAAAACTATCTGTCTTGCAGATAGCCCACTTCCAAAGTGCTATTTTTGAATAGCCAGTTTACAATCTAGTTTAAATATGTCAAAGCACAATTTGGTGAGGGCGTACCATCACCGAACAGCTATTACTATGGCAAAAAAAGTAGGGGAAGCTGAAAACCTTTTAGAGTAAGCAATCAATCAAAGTTTATGCTTTTTGATCTACAAAAGCGCCTCAAATTATGAAAACATTAAAAACTGCCGTAGCAGCATTGCTTATTGCTGGCGGTGCCATCGGAGCTTTTGCTTTTACAAAAGCTGATTCATCAAAAGTAAACAACCAGCAAACAAATCTTCATTGGTATACCCCCGATGGACAAACATCATTGGGAGTTGGTGAAAATCCAAATAATGGTTGCATTGCAGAAGGAAAAGGTTGTGCGATCGGTTTCTCGGATCCCAATGCTGATCCAACAGTAGACACACCTGATCAAACTAGAGCTTTTAATTAAATTCTAGTATTTTAAAAACAAAGGGCAGTTTTCTTCATAAAAGAGTTCTGCCCTTTGTTATTTTTAGATTATTCCCTTTTCTTATCTGAAATGACCAAAACAGAAACTAGTTGGTTTTTTTCAACTAAATCTAGCGCATATTTTTCGATGAGTTCCCTTCTTACGGCTTTAAGATTTGACAAAGGAGACTTTATTTCAATATCAGCTCTCCCTTTATATTCCGTACTATCAATAAAGATATAAGGCTTGTCTTTATTGTTTTCAGAAAGTTCTCTGACAAGCCCAAGCAAAGAGCCATTTTTCATAAAATAGGTGCCATCTTTCGTAATACCACCACTACGTTCTAAAATATGGGCTGCAGATTTAAATTTTTCACTGCTGCTCGTTCTGACCAATACTAAAGACTTCATTTCTCTTTCCTCATATTTCGCCTGGAGCCCAAAAAACGCATTCATATCTTCCAGATAATGCCTATACGCTTCTTTTTCTGTCATAAGGGGTAAAACCGTTTCGTAGTGGTATTTGTTATTTGAACGCAAAACTTCATATTCTTCTGTTTCTATATTTCCTTTAAAAAACAACCGTGAAGAATCCTTTACATCTAGAACTATTCTTTTACCAAAATCATAAAAAGGACTTTTATATGGATCGCCGGCCCTGTAGCTGCTAAAAATATCACCATAAAAATCAAGTATAGTTCCAACCCTTTTTATAGAAACTGTTTTATTTACAGAATCAACTTTAAATCTCGATTGGCTTCCTGAAAGACCTGGCACATATCCCATCAATGTTGAGTAATATTTCAATTTATCAGGATACTGCAAATAAATTTGCGGAAATTGACTTTGCTTGGAATCATAAGTAAGAAAATCACGCTTTTCAGGAAGGTTTAAATTTTTGTCTACGAGCATCTTCTTTATATTCTCAGAAGTAGCATAATGCCCTTGAGTTACGGCCTGTAGAATACCGTCACCATTAATCCATACTGAATGAGGTATTGTAGTATGGGGAAACAACTTCGATAATACAGTATCCTGGATAACTGAAATCAGTTTTGGGGTATACCTATGGAGAGCAGATCCTTCTTTTCGAATCGCATACCATTTATCCAATTCATTTTTCGAAGTTGTAGTAACCAAAATGATTTGAACTTTATCCCCAAATTCATTTTGGAGTGAATCAAGTTTTGGAAAAGCTTTTATGCACGGAGTACAATTTACATCCCAAAAATCAAAAATGATAAGCTTGTCTTTGAAGTCTGAAATATTAAATGAGGTTTGAGAGTGATTTTGAACGTTATAAATCTGTACTTTCGGAACAGCGCGTCCTATTGATACGGGAGCAAGCTGTTTTTGTTGCGCTGAGGCTGAAAGAGTCATAATCAGGGCAAAAAGTAATATAAAGTGTTTATCTAACATAATAATTTTTTTTGAGTGTAAATACCATTAATTGTAGCCCGGATTTTGAACTAAATTAGAATTGAGCAACATTTGCGGTTTCGGTATCGGATATAAAGTATCCGTAGATTGCCAATCCGGTTTTATAGTGCCTAGTATCGAATGTGCCTGATCCGTACGCTTTAAATCAAACCATCGGTGTCCCCATTCGGCAAAAAACTCGCGTTTTCTTTCTAACGCTATCGAATCTATAAGTGCCTTTTGGCTTATATTGGGAGTAATGATTGATAGTAATGTAATTCCTGCCCTTTGTCTAATCTTATCAACATCCTGAATGGCAGAGTTTAGATTGTTTTTTTGGGCTTTTGCTTCCGCCCGTATCAGATATTGCTCCGCCAAGCGCATCATCACATAATATTCTGAAACCGCAACCCCAGCAGCTGTTCTCGCTTTATATTTAAAAGGGTAGGTAAAAGAGTTTCCTGCTAAGCTGATGGTTTTTGTCCAACGTTGTTTTCGCTTGTCAGAGGCCGGAAATGACTTCAAAAGTGCCCCTGTCAATTCATAATTAGGCACTGTATTGCTACCAGGTATAAAATTGGTCCCTTCAGTCGTATTAGCAGTTGCCGGCACCGGAATAAGCTGCCATATTGCTTCCTTGCTAGCGGAAAGAAAAACACTATCAGGATTACTAACCAAAGAATACGCTGAAGAATTGATCACTGATGAAGACTGAGTTTCGGCATTATTCCAATCTTTCTGGTACAGATATACCCGTGCTAAAAAGGCGGTGGCGGTGTAAAGGTTGATTCTGCCTCTATTACCTCCGGGATACGTAACGGTAAGTAATTGCTGCGATACTTGTAAGTCTTCGGTAATTTGTTCATATATTTTTGAGGATGGACTGCGTACTAGCATTGCATTAGATTGATAGTCGGTGGAAAGAACCAATGGAACATCACCAAAAAAATTGACAAGATAAAAATAGCAGAATGCTCTTATAAGCAGTGCCTCACCCTTGACCTGACTTCGGGTAGAACTCCCAAGAGTTTTTGAATGATCAACACCCGCAATAATTGAATTCGCCTGATAGATGTAATTATAGGCAGGTGTCCAAATATTTAAATCCAATGCAGAGGTTGACGAGCTCAGTGTATTATTAAAAAAATCGTCATAAGTTATTGATGAACTGTTATGCAGTTCATCAGACGAAAGGCCACAGAAAATTGTCGTTCCCGAGCCAACAAATGAGGTGGCATTGGCACTCATGGATGAATAAAGCCCAGTGATCGCAGAGATGGCATTCGCATCGCTGTTATAGACGACATCTGATCCAAGTTGGTTAATGGGCGAATCCACGGATATCAATTTCTTACAGGAAACCGTAAAAAAAATAGACAGGAGACCTAAATAGATGGTTATGTATTTTGTTTTATCGCTGAACATAATATAAAGATTAGGGTTACATGGATAATTGAATGCCCAGCACAAATGATTTGAGAGGAGCCATTATAGAATTCAATTGTATTTCAGGGTCATTGCCTTTGTATTTTGTAATAAGCCAAAGGTTTTGACCCTGCAAAAACAGATTCAGCCGATTGACCTTTAATTTTTTGAGAATTGAATCAGAAAATTGATATCCGATGTAAATATTTCTTAATCGAATAAAGGAAGCGTCGGCATAATTGACATCTGCACCATCGCTATAAATGGCAGCATTAGCCTTATAAGCATCACTGGTGGTAGATTGAGTGTATCTTTGATACTGAGCTACATCACCCGGCTTGTGCCATACATCAAGCATTTCTACGGGCTGATTGACCCGCTGCCCCGGCACGACCCTTTGACCTTGCAACAGGCTGTATCCCATCTGTTTTCTGAACTCGAAAAAAAATGAAAGGCTCCATTGTCTGTACGTAAGATCATTGGTTATTCCACCGTAGTATTTAGGATCTAGATTGACTAAACCAACAACTCGGTAAGAAGGGGTTGAAGAAATATTTCCTGATTGATCTACAAAGTCATATACTCCTGTCTTGGGATTAACTCCCGCAGTGATGTAACCACTTCCGATATTCAGAGACTTACCGATCGCGTAAGTGTTTCTATACGATGATGTGGAGAGTCCCGGAAATTTCAACAATTTGTTCTGCGGAAACGAAACATTTACATCGGTTGTCCATTTAAACACACCAGTTGTTATATTTCGAGTGTTAAGTAAAAATTCAACACCCGTGTTTTGCACTAAGGCTGGTAAATTCTGTGTAATTGATGCAAATCCGGTTTGGGTAGGTAAAGCGTAATTGACCAATTGATTATCACTTCGGTTTCTATACCATGCTGTGGATAAAAAAATCCTGTCCCTGAGAAAACCCAGTTCTAAGGCTGCTTCCAGTTTTTTGTTAGATTCCCATCCATATTCCGCGTTGAATAATCTGGTCGGATACAGTCCGGACTTTCCATCGTAGGGGTATTGTGAATTGGAATAGGTATCCAGATATTGGTAATTCCCAATTCCGTCATTACCAGTAATACCATAGCTTGCACGAAATTTACCAAAGCTCAACCACTTTAATTCATTTTTTAGAACTGGAAAATTGGAAAATATCCAACCCGCACCGATAGCACCAAAATTCGCCCACTGTCTTCCAGGTCCGAAACGACTGCTGCCATCTCTTCGACCTGTAATATTAATAAGATAAGTATCTTTATAATTGTAATGTATCCTTCCAAATACTGCCGCATACCTATATTCGTTAAAACTATTGGATACACTTAGCGTTGGAGCAGCTGACATCGATCTAATCAGCTCGTCATTGGTGTATCCTGAAGCATTTATTGAAGAACCTGTCCCATTATTTTGTTGATAAGTTGTGCCCAATAATACATCAAGCTTACCTCCTGTAATTTCTTGATCATAGCTTAACTGGGGCTCTATAACCAGAGATTTGAAACTGTTATTGCCGAATGCAGCATTTCCTGTAGGGTTTGAAGAGGGATTTTTTGAGATTATCGGATTTGCTTTTATTTCATCCACCTCCATCAGGTTATAGCCTGAACTTAATTGTAACTTTAGATGGCTTAAAAGCCTATAACTTATCTGTAAATTAGAGTTGAGACTGTTAATAGTGTTATTATAATAGCTTTTTATAAAAGATAAAGGATTGGTAAAGGTGAAACCTGACTCGCTCCAAGTCAGATTACCTGCACTATCATAAAGTGGCATTGTATTGGGTAAAATGGTAAGCATTGATCCTGCCAGATTACCACTGCTATTATTATTCTTACTTGCCGTATAACTTGTAGTCAGCTGGATACTGAACCGTTTATCGGTAGAACTATGATTAATATTGACGTGCATACCCCCACGGTTGAAAAACAGAGATCCCGGGGAAACAGTTGTTTCATGATAGTAGTTGGCACCGATAAGGAATTGAGTCAAATCATTTCCTCCGGAAACGCTGCCCTGTATACTTTTGGTGTTTGCCGTACCCCCAAGCAGGTATTTTCCCCAGTCAGTACTGCGTTTTGTATCCCATAACAAGACATCAAAAGCGTTGCTATTGGTCATAGAAACCCCATCATTGGCGAAAGCTTCTTTACGCATAGCCAAGTACTGATCGGTACTCATCATTTTTATCATCCTCCCTGCTTGGCTATATCCTTCCTGGAAACTAACATCAAACTTTGTTTTTCCTGCTTTTCCTTTTTTGGTGGTAATAAGCACAACACCGTTAGCTCCTCTGCTTCCATAAATGGCAGTAGCATCGGCATCTTTTAGAATCTCGATACTTTCAATATCGCTTGGATTAATGCTATTGAAGGGGCTAAGGTCACCTGAACGACCTCGTGCAAGGCTATAGGAGAAAGGTCCGCCTACTTGACTGATACCATCATTATTGGTAGCAAAAGGGACACCATCGACAATAAAAAGCGGATCACTATTCTGGACTATTGAATTTTGTCCTCGAACCTGAACCGTAAAGGAAGCCCCAGTTTGACCTGAACTCTGAGTGACTAATAACCCCGGTACTTTTCCGGAAAGAATCGCAAGAGGGTTACTCACAGGTTGTTTTTCGATATCTTTTGCTGATACTGTTGCCACTGAACCTGTGTTTAAGCGCTTTGTTGTTGTACCATAGGCAATTACCTGTACTTCATCAAGCTTTGATTCGCTTTTGCTTAAAATAATCTTACTGGCATTTTTTACACTGACTTCCTGTGTCAGATAGCCGATATAGCTAACAATCAAAACTGCATTATTAGCAACGTCGGGTAAAAGGTATTCACCTAAGTTGTTGGTAGCTGTGTTTTTGCTTGTTCCTTTAACCTTAACCGTAGCCCCAATTAAAGGTTTTAAGTCCTGATCGACAATGATACCATGGACATCAATATTTGTTTGTTGTTGGTTTCGATCTGTATTTTGCTTTTCCTTGATGACAATAGTTTTTTGAACAATTTCAAAGGTGAAGGGTTGGTCTGTGAAAAGTACCTCCAAAGTTTGCTGCAACGATTTAGCTTTAATCTCAATTGTTACTTTATTGGCTTTGTTCAAAGATTTGTAATTATAAAGGAATTGGTAGCCACTTTGCTTTTTTATAGCATCTATAACCTTGATTATTGACTCATTTTTATATTTTAATGATATAGCTTGTGCTGTGGCATTTTTTGCACAAACATTGATGATAAACATCATTACAAGGCATACTGACAAATTAATGCGCATAATGATCATTCTCTTGATTGAAGGGTCAAGTCCCTTTAGCCAGGAAACTATCTGCATTTTTTGATGCGCATGGAGATTCCGGTATGTGAAAAATTTCATACTTTTGAATAGTTTGGGTTAGTTGATGTACAGCTTTTACAGGATGGTTTTGACCCCAAACATTGCCGGCAGCGTTCTGATCAACGCTACCGGCTTTTTATTTGAGGATTATTAGCACCTAAATTTTACTTTTTTTTATTTCATTGTATGGGGTTTAGTTAAACATTCGATTTGTAGTAAACTAAGGGTTGATTACGATTTTTAAGTCATTTCCGGATGAAGTATTTATGATTTTATACCTGATATTTACCAGTTCTAACATGCGCAACACAGCGGATAAGTCCGACTGTCTGGATATATCACCACCAATCTTATCCTCAGGGATCACTCCTTTATATTCCACATCAATATTGTACCAGCGGGAAATTTGTTGCATTACCTCAGGAACACTTGCCTGGTCAAAGACGAATAATCCATTTTTCCAGCCTAAAGCAGCCTCCATATTTGCAGTCTCTATAGAAAGGGATGATCCATTAAATAGGGATTGCTGACCTGGTTTAAGAATTGTCGGATTTATTTTCTTGTTCAAAGGGTTAACCATCACAGAGCCTTCTTCCAAAGTGGTTACTGTACTGTTTTTATCTGCATAGCTATTCACGTTGAAGTGTGTTCCCAGCACTCTTACTTCCTGATTGGCAGTCCTAACAATGAAAGGACGGGATTTATCTTTAGCAACAGCAAAGTAGGCTTCGCCGCTTAGCATAACTCTTCTTTCCCCGTCACGCTCTCTAAGCGAAGTTGAATAAGAAATACTGGAAGTGGCGTTGAGCCATACTTTACTTTTATCAGGCAAAATAACCTGATAGGTTTCTCCACGTGAAGTCGAGAGTGTATTTGTGCCATTTGGTTCTGATTGATTTCCGGTAATTTCATAGGTTATCAATCCGTTTTTATCTTTTGTGATCCGTACACCGGATTCTTCAGCAATTTTTCCGTTAATAGCATCGGAAAGGAATATCTTCTTACCACTAGCAAGGGTTAAGGTGGCTGCCTGCTTGCCGGGCCTAACATCTTCAGTTAAGACCTGAGCTTGTTGAGCTGTTTTGTTATTGGAGCGTTTTAAAAAGTAAATGACGAATGTGGAAATGATAAACAATGTAGCTGCAATCGTTACAGCATACTTCCATTTATAGGTTTTTGAAACCTGAGTTCTTGCCTTTATGTTCTGATAGAGGTGACCTAATTTTTCTGCTCTTTCTGTAGAGATTGACTGGTAGTCGTTCTCATCGTCCGGAGCCTGAGTAATAAGGTTGCGTAAAACTTCCTCATCGGTAGTTCCGAAGTACCGGAACAGTTCCTGTAATTCTTCCGGTGTACACCTTCCCGAAAGGAACTGTTTGTAAAGTTGTGGTATGTTTTGTGATGTTTTCACGCGCCTTTTTCTTCCTTATATGCTTGGGAAGGAAAAACACACTAGTGGAATGTGATAAAAAATGAAAAATATTTTAAAAATGTGATTTTATGCAAATACACAATGCTGCGGAATGGGAATTTGTTAAATTTATATCCACCCAATTATATAATAAAACTATGCGTACAAAGGGAGACGCTCTTGTCAATAAAATAGAGGACTCAATTACAAAAATTAATAGTCTGATAAGCATCTCGTATATGGAGAATGACTATTCAGAAATGGTGATAGCTATTGGTGGAGATCTTGAGAAGTTTCTGAAGGGTACTGTTCTGAATATTGCTAATAAAAAATTTTACGATTTGATCGAAGAATTAAAAAATCATGGTATTGCTCAAAGCTATGTTGATTTCCTTCATGATTTTAGATTATGTTACAATGGCTACAAACATAATCCTATTTATACACGAACGATTTTTGAAGTAAAAACATATTTTATTAATATAAAAGGAGCAGTGAATGAAATAATAGCAAATAGTATTGGACTTGTTTCACAACCTTATCAGAGTAGGTCAAAGCGTACTGTCTGGTTCGCAGGGTGGGATGATTACGTTGGCGGTATGACAGAATGCGGTGTATTTATACCGGATTACGACATTGATATGCCGATAGAAATTGATCATTTTAACCTACACTTTAGAGGGTGGAATGCTATAGTTGAGAAATTTACAGGCTCCAACGAGCTTTTTATGGGAAAAGAACATGTCTCGGCAAGAGCATTTAATTTTTGGAAATTCGAGAGTGACTTTGTCAATGCTGGAGCTTTTGTTGGAGACGTATCTGAATTTGTACGTGAACTTTGCAAGCATATCGCCAAAAATGAAAATGACCTGATACCTTTCTTAAAAAGGAATCATGATAGCTACTCTGTATATTGTTCCGCTGTGTTTTCGATTTTCGATGTTCTAAGAGAGGATAGCTGGACATCACAACAGAATTTAAAAGATGAAATCTTGTTACGGATGGCCTATGATTATGGCATCGACCTAAATTCTCCTCATTTGGCAATAATAGATTATTTTGACTATGTCACTGTAACCCTTTATCGTGACCAATTGAAAAACACCAATGAAATACTATGGCTAGATGAAGCTAATTATTCTGCAAAGAAAATTGGCGAGATCTCTCAAAAACTCTCTATTGGTTTTGATAGAAATTATAATATTCTGACGAAGATAAAATAAAGAAAAGATGCTGTTGAAACTGTTTGCACGTTATAAATAAAAGTTAATTAGTAGAATTTGATGAATGAAGATTGACGCCATTGATATAGTTAAGAAGTCAGAGCAATTTGCACTGGATTTGGCAAATCAGATGTCAAGGATTACTATTCGACCATTACAGAAAATATCGTTCAATTCTAAAGAGTTTAGGGATAGGACAACACTTAAAAAACAACTACATAAGATAGAAACGAGCACTAATCCCATTATATATGTCATCGAGATCAAATCGAAGGATAAAGTGAAACTATTAGTAAGCCGTTTTGAGCATTACCACACGTTAAACAAGACCAGAACAAAAAACATAGACAAAGTTAATCTATCCAGGTATAACAGGACACAGTCCAGTGTGTTGTATGTAGGTAGCTAGACAACAGATTTTGTAAACCGTTTGAAAAATCATCTCGGTACTGAGGGGGACGTGTCTATAGCTTGCACCTTTGTAAGTGGGATGATTGTTTAGAATATGATCTGAAAATTTCCACTTTTGAGGTTATCTCCCAAACCTCTGAAAACATTGACCGGTTTATTGTTGAAATTCTTGAACAACAATTCTGGGACAAGCTACAGCCTATTTTTGGTAAAAGAAGTGGACTATAAGCACGATTCAGCATTTTGCACGAGAAATTTTAGACAAACATGTGCTTCCTGCAAACATTAGGTACGTTTATATTTTGTAGATTTGTATGTACAGTAGCATGCTTCTTTATCAAAATAAATATTGCTTACATAGTAGGTATTAATAATTAAACCTCTCATCATGAGTTATCAGATCAAATGTAATTTTAAGGAAAAACTTATAGAAATTGATATTGCTCGTTACCTAGGTTGCTTCGCCCCACACTTGGGTGGGTTTTATTATTTGGAAAATGCCAATGAACAACTAACAGGCGCAGATCTTATATCCGAAGACACCAACGCGATGCCAATTTACATACAAGCGAAAGTATCGCAGGGATTAAAAACAATAAATAAAGTTGCGGCCTCTAGACGAAAGAATAGAAGCAAACTCGAAGACATAAGAGAGTTTAGGCATGACCTTGGACTAGATAAAAATGATGATCATTTTTTATACTTTCAACTTAGAAGAAAAGCAGAGCATGCACATGATTATCAGCATAACATTTTGATGAACTATGCAAATACAGGGTTTTCACATGCGTTTTATGTAGCTCCTCTATGCCTTGATAAGCATGAGTATCAAAAAGATTTTCTCAATATCAATAATATTCCATACGAACCATTTTTTTTAGGGAATTACGCACTCAGAGATTTTAATTGGACTTCGTATTACGGCTTCTTACCATTTCTAAGAAATCATATATCGATTATCCCGCATGAGCTAATTGATACACACGAGCACTTTTATGCCTATTCAAATCAGGGAATCGATGTAACATGGCATTCACCTGAGTATATCGACGATAGTCCATCAAGGCTTTCGGATACAATGATTCGAATAATGAAGGATTTCTATGATTCAAAAAATGAACAGACAATCAGTTCCATTGCTTCAAGACTGAGGGAAATGCCTATCATGCAGAACATCAAACAAACTAATGAACGCTCTATAGATCTGATTGTCCAGCATGGACAGATTCTTGAACATGAATATGGTATAAAACAGTTGTTATTAACCAAAAAAAAGAGATAGAATAATCTTATATCGTGAAAATCGTATAAATATCAGGAGGATGTAGGTGGATTAAAAAAACACAATAAGCCGGGTTTTATAGGATTCATGGAATTGTCTTGGATTTATCACACGATAAAAAAACAGGAGAAAGATAGACGAAATTAAATGGTTTATAGAAGTTTAAGCTAATATTTTTGAAGCATTAAAAGTGAAATTATGATAGCCATTCGCTCTTGTGACTGGAATATGTACTTGCGTACAATACTGGTCGCTTGCACCAAATGGTTACTAACTGTTGATGTTGATACCCCCATAATTTCTGCTGCCTGTTGGTAGCTCATACCATCTAATCTACATAACTTAAAAGCCTGCCTGCGCTGTGGTGATAACTGATCCATCGCTTTGTCCAGTAGTTCCTGACTTTCTTTCAGGTAAATGCCTTCTTCGGTGTGGGAGTAACTTTCTAAAAAAGTTGAAACAATATGCTCCTGTAGCTTTTTATCCCGTGCAATTTTCCGGTAAAGTTGATAAACCTCATTTTCAGCTACCTTATAAAGCCAGGATTTTATGGATAGGTCGGGATTAATGGTATCTCGTTTATTCCAGAGTATAACAAAAGTGTCCTGTAAGAGTTCGTCTGCGAGCTGTTCTGATTGGGTAAGCTTTAATAAGCGGTTGTAGATTCGGTTTGAATAAAGATCATATAAGGTATTAAACGCGGTTTCTTCTCCTAACCTGATTAGAAGTTCCCTTTCATCTATGGAGCTTAAGACATGCATTGCTGATACTTACCTTATATTAAGTTACTAAATACTGGTTAGAAAACAAAATTGAAATGCAATTATACTATTTCACTGTCTAATTGCAAATTATGTATTGCAAAGCGGATGGATCAGTTAAGTTAAAACCAACAAAAAAATAAGCTCTTGGCACTTCTAAAAAGGATTTTAGAATAATTTTTATTTTTCATGTAACATCTGTCATAAGGGACACACAAACCCAAAAAATAACAAAAAGCGATGCTTTATAACCAATTGTTTAATTAACACCTTATCATCATGACAGATACTTACCCTTTAGAATCAATTGATTTATTAATTACCGTAACCCTTAATCCTGAAGACAATAATGTAAAAACTTTAACTGCGGATCAGTGTGAGCAGATCATTACTTACCTGAAAAGAGAGACAACCCGTATCCAGTTAATTATCAAAACACAGACATTCACCTTACAGAGTACTAAGGCGGTGGAACTTTTGGTTAGACAGTATTACTCATCCATTATTAATATTACCGATATTGCATTTGCCAATCAAAATCGTTTAGACGATTGCCCGATTGAACTTAAAAAAGTTTATAAAACACTGCTCACCACACTCAGCGAGCTGATTTCATTTTTGGAAGCGAGGTTTGCCAAATATCTAAGTCCTGAAGAGAGGGTTAACTCTAATTATCTGGTCTTGACTAAGTCCGCTTTAAAAGTTAAACTGGATAAACTGAGGCAGCACCTCAATTATAAGGTCCTACAAGAAATGCCTCCCTCGAAGCTTATATTTAAAAGATTGTATCGTTTTACAAACACAAAAAACCATAAGTTTGAAGTTACCTTCCGGGCTATTTTTTACAAAAATGAGCTGGTGAAAGGCTTATATGGGTTGAAGTTTGAAAATAATGAAGGAAATGATGTTTTTACATCAGTTGATAAACTTCTGATTTATCTGAACTATAACAGTAAAACATACATTGACCAGCTAACACAAAGAATTATTAAGGCTTTGGAGCCATGTGACGACATAACTGAAAAAATTGAACGGCTACATTATTATCAAAAGGCTTTTAAACAGCAACATCGTAAACCCGGATTTAAGCTAAATCCGGGTTATCATGATCTTAAGGCGATTATGGATGACTGGTTTGAGCTGGAAATCCGCTATCTGGAAAGATTGGTTCAGTTTTCTATTGTATCTTTACCTAAACCAACGGTTAGTCCAAAGCCTAATACAACCGCCCCAAAGGAAATAAACAAAGTTCGTTGTATGCTTACTACCGACCAGTTAGGGTTAATTCTGCGTGGAGCGGATGAAGCAAGAATCTTAGTTGCTAAGTCCATGAATCAGGTTTTTAGAACACTTGTTCCACATTTGTCAACGCCATTCAAAGAAAATCTATCTTATGATGCTATGCGGAGTAAATCTTACATCGCCGAAGCTCGCGATAAAGACATAGCTATTCAGGCATTGGAGAAGATTATCAACAAGATAAAAGGCTATTAACCAATTAACCTACATATTATGAAAAGGAGCATTATTATTCTAATGATGACCAGTGTTGTTTGCATTAGCTGTGAAAAAGAGGAATTAACAAAGGAGAAAGCAATATTGATAATAAGGAAGAGCCAAGGTTATCCTATTGCGATCAGTCGTGAAATCTTCTGTGGTGATCCTGAACAGGCAAGAATATTATTGAAGGCGGGCTTTGAAAAGGATGGTTTAGTAAAAATTAATAAAAATCTCCACTATTCTGAACTTGGAAGTAAAGCTTTTATAGAATTTACTCCGGCAGCGGTTCCATTCCTGCTGCCTACTTCTGAAAAGGATAGAAAGATTAAAGTCCAAAATGTAAAGATTGCAGATGAGGATTTTGAAAAAATCGAAAGGATATATGCCGAACCAACACTAGGTATTACGGTTGTTGAGTATAGTACCGCTTTTAACAACGTGACACCTTTTTTCAGACTAAACAAGGACTTAGAGGTTTCCAGAAAGAACAAAAGAAAGGCTGAATTCAAACTTACTGATAATGGCTGGGAATTGGCTCAATGGTAAGTACGAAATGAGTTAAGGGGCGATAAGCCCCTTTTTATTTTCATTTTTAGCGGAATCAGAGCAGTCCTTCATCTGCAAAGGAAAAGAAGCCTTCTGTAGTAATGATGAGATGATCTAAGACTTGTATATCAAGCAATTTGCCTGCATCCACAATCTTGCTGGTTATGGTTTTATCGGCTTCGCTGGGTTTTAAATTTCCGGAAGGATGATTATGAGCCAGGATGATTGCTGAGGCATTTGCATGTAGTGCCGCTGAGAAAATTAATTTCAGATCAACTACGGTACCTGTTGTACCTCCTGTGGAAACTTCGAATATCCCTAATACTTTATTGGCTCTATTAAGTACCATAATCTTGAATTGCTCAACCATTTCAATGCGATCTTCATCCCAATTATTTAGGAAAATCTTATAAGCGTCGTCAGCTCTTGTTATGCTGGGTCTTAGAGACGCTTTTATCTTATTTCTATATACTAACTGCATTTCTGCAACTTCCAGCAGATTAATGTTATTTACCTGGCTTTCCATAATATTTAATTTTTAGTGTTAAAAAATTTGTTATGGTGCACCTTCCGGTATTAGAGAAGCAAGCCAAAAAGCAACGCAATAAATGATGGCTGATGCCGGTGGGTGGTGTTTATGGCGGAATTTTTTGAAGCGCCACCGCACTCTAATCCCGAACTTTGTAGCAAGACGAGATTTTGATTTATCCTAATTCTTTCAGGGATGTTTCCATAGAAAAAGTGCATTAAAGCCCGTTATTTTATGGAATTAAAGTAGAGTCCAACTCGAAGGGTACCAGGTAACAACAAAATGTTGGACTTGTGTGGCCTTGCTTATCGTCGCAACTTTGCCATTGAACTTAAAGAAAACAGCCCCGGTATACCAGGTCTGGAAATGTCGAACGATTAAATGAGAAGCGTATGTTTACAAACATTACCTGGACGGATTTCTTTTTAGGAATCGCCATAGGAACAGGAGCCTATTACCTGCTGGTAGGCTTAAGATACTACAGAGTTGAAATTATTGGATTTTTTTCGGGACGAAAAAAAATGAACTTCAACACTACCTTCGATGAAGAGGATTATGAAGATAATTCCACGAAAACAAAACAAAATCATTTCTTAGCATCATCAGACCAGGATTTCGAACAAATCGAGCGTCTTATAACGAAAATCAAACGTATCATCTCGGATACGGCTCAGGTACAACTTGAACCTGATGAATTTAAAGACTATATCAGCGTAACGCTGAAGGAATATCCCTTGATTAAGAATTCTCCGCTTCGGGCATCAATAAATGAGTTGATCGTCTCGGAGTGCGAAAAATATGGAGCTGTTGCCCTTAGTGAAGAGGAGGTTGATTTGTTGTGGTGACACTAGGTAACAGCTACTAGCGAAGTTGGTTTCCCTGTCCGTCCCGGTGCGTTAGGTAAAGTGTGGTCAGAATACGGTCAATGAGACGGCGAAACCACTTCGCTTTTTATACTCTTAAATTTTTAAAAATTAAAATTCGTGTGAGATGGAAATGTTGGAAAAGAAAACGAAAAAAGAAAAACGTAAGGGCTTAATTCTTACGCTAGTGCTTATTGCGGTATTGGCGTATCAATATACCGCCTATGCGCAGGATGGTATCGCCGGTATTAACGAAGCGAACCAGAAAGTACGGAGTTATTTTGCTGCTGGAACTAACCTGATGTATGCTGTAGGTGCATTACTTGGCCTGATCGGGGCAATCAAGGTTTATCAGAAGTGGAATGCAGGGGATCAGGACACCGGAAAGGTAGCTGCTGCCTGGTTCGGTAGCTGTGTGTTCTTAGTGGTTGTCGCCACGGTAATTCAAAGTTTCTTCGGCGTTTAAAATCTCGGTTATGATTACGATTCTAAAGGAAAAGTTATGGCAATACATTGTTGACCATAATCCAGACCAGATGTTCGATCTGCAGGAAAGCTATTCTGTTTCCAAGTATCTCGAAGATCAGGTTGCAAGCGTAATGGATTTTGTAAATCAACAGATCCAGGCACAAATCCCTGATTACATTATACAGGAACAATGCATGGAACAGCTTACTGCTCCCCTTAAACCGTCACGGTTTCTTTACATCAGGGGGATTGTTGAAGAAGAATTTCCAAAAGATTTTGAAAGATTGAAGGAAGACGGCACATTGACCTACGAGCTAATCAATATGATACAGGCCTGTAGGGAAACCTTTGAAAGGTTTGATTTTTCAATGGAGAATGAGGAAAACAGGCATTTAAGGTACGCCATAATAGCGGAGGTACATGATTACCTGATATAATCTGAAAGTAATGATGTGGGATGATAAAATGATTGGAGATGGCTTACAATATATCAAAAAAACTTGCGGATAATATCGCCGCAATCAGGATCGCTCTGTCCTGGGATGGTAAGAATCGTTTTGAGCAGAGCGATATCGAGCAGCTTTGTAAGTATGCCGGTTTCGGTGGTATTAAAGCCATTTTGTATCCTCCAACTACAAAGGAGGAATGGAGGAGCCTTGGGGCGACCGGGAATGATTTGAAATACTTTGAGCTCATTTGTGAACTGCATGAACTTTTAAAAGAGAACCTTAGTGAGCTTGCATACAAGGAAAACATAAAATCACTTAAAGAAAGTGTTTTAACGGCATTTTATACACCAGCAGTTGTACCTGATATTCTCTATGCCGTTCTCAGGGAGAATTCAATTTCTCCCAAACGGCTCTATGAGCCTTCTGCTGGTTCCGGCGTATTTATTGACCGTGCTATAAAAGCATTTCCAGAGATGCAGAAGGTAACTGCTGTGGAGAAGGACATGTTAACGGGTAAAATCCTTTTGGCAATTAATGCAGCCAATGCGGTTCCTACTTCAACTCACATCTGTGGGTTTGAGGAAACAGAAAAAGATGATGAGGGAAGCTATGATCTTGTTGTGAGTAATATCCCCTTTGGGAACTTTCCTGTTTATGATCCGGAATTAAAAGCTTTAGGGTTAACGGATCGTATTCACAATTACTTTTTTGCCAAAGGATTGGAGAAAGCTGCTGACGGAGGTGTTATTGCTTATATCACAACAGATGCGTTTTTGAATACGCCCCTGAACGGGCAGGCCAGAAAGTATCTCTTTGATCGTGCAGACTTTGTAGCGCTTGCCATAATGCCGGATAATCTAATGAAGGATACAGGCAATACAGAAGCTCCCAATCATCTTCTGATTGTTCAAAAGAATAACAGCAAAGTAACGCTCTCAGAGATAGAGCAACGGTTGATAGAATGCGATAAAAAAGAGAATGTATATGGTATGTTCTATCAGAACCGGTTTATTTCGGAGAATCTCACTCATATTACCGTTGGAGACCAAATATATGAAGGAACAAACCAGTATGGCAAAGCCCATAATGGTATTTGGCAAAGTGGAAGCATCGATGCCATAGCGGAGCGGCTAAATATAGTTCTAACGGATGGGATTGGAAAAAGACTGGATAAGCATCGATTTAAAAAAGCGATCGTTGTAGATCAGGAAGAAAAAAATCCATCAGAGAAGCTGGAAATTAACTATTTACCCATGCCCGAAAATTCAAAAGCCGAATTTATCGGGCAGTTGGGCCTCTTTGATGTCGTTCCGGCCGATAACATCAATCGTGCGGCAGCCTATATTAATGACCTTGACCAAACTGTCGTCCAAAAACAATCGGCCAGAATGGTCGGTGTTATAAGAACAACGGATAACCCCGGCCATGAAGCAATAGTTCTGGTCACCGCTAAGGATGCCAAAAACCGCTATCTGTATAAATTATACTCCAATGTCAATGAGGTAAAGCATCTTTCGGCAAATTGGATGGTTTCGGGTCTGGTCAGTACTGAGATGCGGCAACTTTCGGTTTATTTGGAGGGGTATGACCATACATTCAAATATGAAGGGGACAGTACATTATCGGTCTTTTTTGCAAATTCTAAAAGTACACCAGATTATTTTTCACCGATAAAACCTTTCTATACAGATGGAACATTGGTGAGTTATGGAGGAACTATTGGTATTCTGGAAAAGGTCGATCAGGATTACAATAGGGCAAGTTTCAGAAGCCTTAATCTTACAGACAGTAATGCTTTCTTTCAACACTACATTCTTCTAAGGGATAATTACTTCGGTTTGGCAGAACGGGAACTTTCCGGAGAAGATATAAACGAACGGTATCGCGGAAAAGTAAATGAAACCTATGATTTTTTTATAGCAAAGTACGGGCAGCTTAATAATCCGGCAAATCGCAAGTTAATCCTTGAAGACAGGGCATTGGGACACACAGTGCTTTCTTCCCTGGAGCGAAGAGATGGTGTACAATTTGTCAAATCAGATATCCTTACCCAGAGTATCTTTAAGAAGCAGGAATTATTAAAGACGGAAGATCCGTTAGAAGCATTAGCCAGAAGCCTTAATGATCTGGGATATGTTGATATTGCATTTATAAGTTCCGCAATGGGCATCTCGGATGAAGAGTCTATTGCGGTTTTGGATGAGCGGATTTATCTGAACCCAAACGGAGACATTTGGGAAACAAGGGATAAATATCTGAGCGGTAATGTTCACCAAAAACTTTCCGATGTTAAAAAAGCATTGGAAGCTCAGTCGGAAAACGGGCAGTACAAGCGAAGCCTGGATGCCCTAGCAAAGATCCAGCCGGAACGGATACCGTTCGACCTGCTGGATTTTAATCTTGGCGAAAGATGGATACCCGAATCGTATTATAACCAATTTGCTACTGAATTGTTTGAGGAAAAAACGAAGATACATTTTTTGCGATCATTAGATAGCTTCAAGGTTGAAGTAAGTCACAACACTAAGGTCGATAGTGAGTATGCAGTGTTTCCCAAGAGTGGAAGAACTATGTATGGTTACACCATTTTGGAACATGCCCTTGAAAATACGGCACCGTTTTTTACCTATGAAATAAAAATGAATGATGGGGCAACAATACGTCAGCCAGATAATGATGCTATACAATTGGCGCATCAAAAGATTGAGCTCATTCGAAACAATTTTGTCAATTGGCTAACGGAACTGGGCAATGACCAGAAGAAAGAGCTGGAAGATATTTATAACAACACCTATAATTGCTTTGTCTTGCGGGAATATGATGGAAGCCATCTTAGTTTTCCAGGGTTGGACAGAAAAGCATTGGGTATCGAAGACTTGTACAGCTCACAAAAAAATGCTGCCTGGCGAATTATTCAGAATCGTGGTGGGTTGATTGACCATGAGGTAGGACTTGGTAAAACACTTACCATGATTGTGGCCGGACAGGAAATGAAACGGCTTGGCGTTGTGCAAAAGCCTGTTATTACTGCTTTGAAAGCAAATATTGGTGATATAGCGGAAACATTTAAAAAGGCCTACCCAAGTGCGAGGGTTTTGTATCCTAGTGATCGTGATTTTGAACCTAAGAATCGCTTAAGGTTGTTCCATGAAATCAAGAACAACAATTGGGACTGTATCATAATGACACATGACCAATTTGGAAAGATACCCCAAAGTCCGGAAATCCAACAGAGCATACTTGCAAAAGAATTGGACAACATTGAGTTAGATCTTGAAACGGTAAGGAATATTGGGGGCGATATTTCAAAAAAGATGTTGAAAGGTTTGGAAATCAGAAAGAAAAACCAAGACATTAAGTTGAAAGAGGTCCAGGAAAGTATTCAAAGCAGGAAAGATGAGGGAATAGATTTAAAAACGATGGGTGTTGACCATCTCTTTGTTGATGAAAGTCATAAGTTCAAGAACCTCACCTTTACCAGTCGGCACAATCGGGTCGCAGGAATCGGAAACATGGAGGGAAGCCAGAAGGCGCTGAACATGCTGTTCTCCGTCAGACAGTTTCAAGAGTTGTACGATGCAGACTTGTGTGCAACATTCCTTTCCGGTACTCCAATTTCGAATAGTCTAACGGAAATGTACCTCATTTTTAAATACCTACGGCCAAAGGAAATGAAAAGATTGGGGATTGAAAATTTTGATGCTTGGGCAGCAGTATATGCAAAGAAAACTACAGATTTTGAATTTAATGTTACCAATGAGATCGTAGCCAAGGATAGGTTTAGACATTTTATAAAAGTTCCAGAATTGGCTATGTTCTATAACGAAATTACGGATTACAAAACGGCTAAACATATCAATCTTGACAAACCGGAGATTGATGAGATACTGGTTAACATCAAACCAACATCGGAACAGGCAGATTTTATTCAGAACTTAATGGAGTTTGCTTCTACTGGTGATGCCACATTGCTTGGAAGGCAAGAGCTATCAGACTCCGAAGACCAGGCCAGAATGCTCATTGCAACTAACTATGCAAAAAAAATGGCTGTGGATATGCGGTTGATTGATGAGGAAATTTATGGCGATCATCCGAACAATAAAATCAATACAGCAGCGCGGAATATTAGTGAGATCTATTGGGAAAGTATTAAACATAGGGGTACTCAAATAGTATTTTGTGATGTAGGAACCCCAAAGCCAGGACGATTTAACGTGTATGATGAACTAAAAGGGAAACTGGCACAAGACTTTGACATCCCTGCCCATGAAATAACCTTTATTCATGATTCGGCATGGGATGGTTCTAAAAAGAAGAACCTCTTTAAAAAAATGAATGACGGAGAGATTCGCATTCTTGTTGGGAGTACAGAAAAAGCAGGAACTGGTCTTAATGTTCAAAAGCGTATGGTGGCTATGCATCATCTGGACATTCCCTGGAAGCCATCGGAACTTGACCAAAGGAACGGTCGTGGGGCAAGGCAGGGAAATGTTATAGCCAAAGAATGTTACGATAACAAGGTTAAGAATTTTATTTATGCCGTTGAACAAAGTCTTGATAATTATAAGTTCAATTTGCTGAAAAACAAGCAGACTTTTATTTCACAGATGAAGAATTGTGAGCTGAACGTGAGAACAATTGATGAAGGTTCGATGGATGAACAGAGCGGCATGAATTTTTCAGAATATATAGCCATTTTGTCGGGTGATACCTCGTTATTGGAAAAAAGCAGACTCGAAAAGAAAGTCACTGTTCTGGAGGGCTTGAGAAGTTCTCACTTTCGCGAGTTGAACCGGTACAAGGCTAGTTTGGAGGAAAGAAAAAAAGGACAGGCAAATGATACAGTCACATATAATAAACTTGCAGAAGATCTTGTCAATTACCATAAATACCTACAGTTTGAAAAAGATGGAACAAAGGCCAATCCTGTGAATTTAATTGGCTGTAAATCTGATGATCCAGAAAAAACAGGTGCGCATATTATCGATATGTACAAAAATTGGAAACCTAAAACTGGTGATCCTGATGTTCAAAAAATAGGTTCGTTATATGGATTTGATTTGTATGTCCGTAGGCAGGAAAATTTCTTTACCGATAAAATTGGAAGTGCATATACTATTAATTTTTTTGCTCAACGGGGAAGTGACGGAATAAAGTATACCTATAATCAGGGGCATCCAAATATTGATAACCACAAAATTGCAGCGAGACATTTCCTGAATGCAATTGACAGGATTGATAGTCTTGTTTCAAAATATGGACGGGAATTAAAAAATTACACACAGGAAATTCCAAAACTTGAGCAGCTTTGCGCGCGCTCATTTTTACATGATAAGGAGTTGCAAACCCTTAAAAATGAATTAAGTAATCTGGAAAGGGAAATTTCAATAAATATAAACCAAAAGCGTCTGCTTGCAAATGGTACGGTTGAGGATGCCCCTATTATTGAAATGGTAGTCAGTGATTCGGAACTATCCGAAAAAGCAGATGTAATGGATTTGGTTTCCACAAAACAGCAACGGAGAGGGCAACGTATAAAATTTTAAAACATTCACAATGGCAAATAGCGTTTACAAAATTAATAAGGGTATTAACCAGTCAATAGAATTTAAAGGTTTGAAGGCGCAATACATCTGGTACCTGGGCGCGGGCGTGGTAGGATTGCTGATTGTGTATTCAGTTATGTATATCATAGGTCTGCCAACACTGGTTTGCCTTGGTGTAATTGGTATATCCGGAACCTTAGTGTTTATGAAAGTATACCGCATGAGTAACATGTATGGGGAATATGGGCTGATGAAAGAACTTGCCAGAAGGCAAATCCCTAAAAACATTAAATGCAATAGCAGGAAGGTTTACCGTGGTTTTTGAAGGGAGGTGATGTGGAAGATGAAGAATCAAAGAATGAACTGCTCAGGCTCAGGCAAAAAGGTGTATTGCCAGAACTTGAAATTGCCGGGCAGGTTTATGAGGTTGACTGGTGTAATCGTTTGCTAAGGGCTTTAGATAATCCGGAGGTGGAACCGATTTCTTTCTCCGAACAAGGAGGGAATTTTTACGGGGATTATTATTATCTGCCCTATGATTTTAAGGAAAAAAAAATAGTTGACCTTGATTTTGATGCGACAACCTTACCAGAAAATGTGGTTATCGTAAAGTTTCCGGGAGGATTGAAGCTTGATCCTTTTGCTGTAGCCAGGGAAAATGGATTGAACCAAAGGAAATTTGTCGAAAATAATCCAATTTCAAAAAGAATAATAGCGGAAGTAATACCACTGAATCAGACCGCATTGGTAAGGTTTGTTGAGTTAAACAAACAAAAGCAAATACCGCAAATAGCAAAAAAGTCCTCTGCGAGCATAAAAAACAGAAAAGGGAATGGTTTAAGTAAATAGGAGATGAAAAGGGAACTACCAATATTTAACATCAACGGTACAGAGTTCATTGTTGATGTTGAGAACTTACAATTGAGGGAAAAAAATAACGACAATAATGTTATTTCATTCTTAGCAATGAACGAAATGAACCGGGGGTATCAATTTATCTACAATACGATCGGTAATAACATGTCCATCTTTGCAGGTACTGACCAGTATAATGTCATTGTCAATGTGCCCGAACTGGTTGATCTTGATCCTGTTGGTATGGCACAAAAGTATGGCTGTAAACTTGAAGAGGTGAAGTCAAAAACAGATTTTGATCTTATGGTTGACCAGAAGGCATTGAACCGCCGGATGTCAGGAATATTGCCTACGATAAATATTGAGGGTGATCTGTTTTATGTTGATGTGGCTAAGGATTGCCTCCGGCCTGCGGATGATTTCATCTCCAATGGAATTAGCTTTACCGAAATTGAAGAGCGCTTTGATGAGGAAAGGAATGCTTATGTAATTCCCTATGACAAGCAAAAAAAAGAGTATCAGAAACTTGATTACGAGAATATAACAGCAATCCCAAAAGATTTAGTGGTTGTTGCTTTTCCTGCAGAGTATGATTTAGATCCGATTGGCTTCAATCGTAAATACCGCCAAAGGGAGTTCCAAACTCTGAAAGAAGTCAATGTACGTTCGCATTTCAAGGCTGATGTAGTATCCTGGGAAGAATTTGGAATGGTAAGGCTTATCGAGGAAAATCTGAAGAAGCAAAAACCGGTTAATGAAAAGATGGATGACAAGGCAGATAAAAAGCAACGGAGAAGCCGCAGGCTATGAGTTAGAAAGCTAAAGGAAAACAGTTAAAGCAATAATGAGATGGATACATGGATGAATGAATTGATGCCTGTTATGGGAGTGGAACACGATTGTATCCTGTCCAAACAAGGCGATATAACCGTAGCTTTTAAAGTCGAGTTGCCGGAGATTTTCACCCTATCGGACAACGAATATGAAACCTTTCACCAGAATTGGATAAAAGCAATAAAGATATTGCCAAAATTTACCGTCTTGCAAAAGCAAGATTGGTTTATCGACAGCAAATACAAGGCAGACTTTACCAAAGACGATACCAGTTTCCTGTCAAGGTCAAGTGAGCGTTTTTTCAACGAACGTCCTTTTTTAGACCATAGCTGCTATATCTACCTGACCAGGAAACCGGCAGGACGAAAAGCAGGCAGTTCGTTATTTTCGAATTTAATCAGAAAAAGTATCGTCCCTGAAGAAACGCTGAATGCGGGAATACTTCAAGATTTCCTTGATTCCTGTGGGCAATTTAAGCATATACTGGAAGAGTGCGGCTTTATCTCTTTAAAAAGGTTAAAGCAAAATGAATTGCGGAGCAGCCGCCGCCAGATGGGAATTGTGGAACGGTATTGCAATCTGGCTGAAAAACAGGACTCGTTTCTAATCAAGGATATTGATTTTAGTGACGGCATTAAAGTAGGCGATCAGTATGCACAGTTATACACGCTTGGTGATGCTGCGAACTTGCCAGCACTTTGCGGTAGCCGCATAAACTATGACAGATACTCTACTGATAAAACAAAATTCAGCATTGGATTTGCCAGTACTCTAGGGCAATTACTTTCTTGCAATCACATTTACAGCCAGTATATTTTTATCGATGACGGGCAAAAGACGATTCAAAAATTGGAGAGTAAACGGTTGCGGCTGCAATCGCTATCCGCTTATAGCAGGGAGAATACCATAGCCAGGGACGCAACTAATGATTTCTTGAATGAGGCTATCAGTCAGCAGCGCCTACCGGTAAAAGCACATTTCAATGTCTTGGTCTGGACGGATGAAAGGGAAAAGTTAAAGGATTTAAAGAACATGGTCTCCTCTGCTCTTGCTCAAATGGATGCTGTAGCCAAACAGGAAACAGTAGGTGCTGCGCAAATATTTTGGGCAGGAATTCCGGGCAATAGTGCCGATTTTCCGATGAATGATACCTTCGACACGTTTGCCGAACAGGCAACGTGCTTTTTGAATCTTGAAACCGGGTACCGCAGTTCATTAAGTCCGATGGGTATCCGTCTTGGCGACAGACTTACCGGTAAGCCGGTACACGTCGATATTTCTGATGAGCCTATGCAAATGGGTATATGCACCAATCGGAATAAGTTTATTTTGGGGCCAAGCGGTTCCGGGAAAAGTTTTTTCACCAACCACATGGTACGCAGCTACTACGAGCAAGGCACGCATGTCGTTCTTGTTGATGTAGGTCATAGCTATAAGGGACTTTGTGATATGGTAAAGGGCTACTACTTCACATACAGCGAAGAAAATCCAATCCGGTTTAATCCCTTTTACATTGGCGAAGGTGATAATCTGGATACCGAAAAGAAAGAGAGCATTAAAACGTTGCTCCTTGCGCTCTGGAAGAAAGACGATGAGCAGTTTAAGCGGTCTGAGTATGTTGCTATGTCCAATGCGATAGGTGGTTATTACCATTTTTTGGATAGTAGTAACCCGGATGTGTTTCCATGCTTTAATACATTTTATGAATTTTTAAGGGATCAGTATGTTGCGGTTCTAACTGGCGACAAGGTAAAGGAAAAGGATTTTGACATTGATAATTTTCTATATGTACTGCGCCCTTATTATAAAGGTGGTGAGTTTGATTATCTGCTTAATGCAACCGAGAACCTTGATCTTTTACAGGAACGGTTTATTGTTTTCGAACTGGACAATATAAAAGATCACCCTATTTTGTTTCCGGTCGTTACCATCATTATAATGGAAGTATTCATCAATAAAATGAGGAAAATGAAAGGACTTCGTAAGATGATATTAATTGAAGAAGCTTGGAAAGCCTTGATGAAAGAGGGATTTGCTGAGTACATCAAGTATCTTTTTAAAACAGTCCGGAAATTCTTTGGCGAAGCAATAGTGGTGACACAGGAAGTAGAGGATATTATCTCCTCACCGGTAGTAAAACAAGCCATCATCAATAATAGCGACTGTAAAATTTTGCTTGATCAAAGCAAATACCAGAATAAGTTTGACCAGATACAGGAACTTCTTGGACTGACCGAAAAGGAAAAGGCTCTGGTATTATCGGTTAACAAAGCCAATGATCCCACTAAAAAATACAAGGAAGTATTCATTTCTCTTGGCGGTGTATTATCCAAAGTATATCGGACGGAAGTATCTGTTGAAGAATACCTCGCTTACACCACTGAACAAAGTGAAAAGGTAAGATTGATGAAGCATGCGGATCAATTCGGAGGGGACATTCTAAAGGGTATACGTGCAATGGCGGAAGAAATTCGATTAAGTAAACTTAAATAACTGAAAAATGAAAAGGTATATTAAAATAATGGTAATCAGTATCATGATCGCCACCACGGTACTGCCCGTTCAGCGGGTACATGCAGCCGGGATATTCGGACTATTCGGGGCTGCGGTGGCGAAGGCTATTAAGGCTATTGATTTAAAAATCCAACGGGAGCAAAACAAAGTGATCTGGCTTCAAAATGCACAAAAAGCAGTTGAGAATGCACTCTCAAAATTAAAACTAAAGGAAATTGCCGAATGGACGGAAAAACAAAAAGAGCAGTACCAAAAGTACTACGAAGAATTACACAAGGTTAAGAGCATTATCAGCTATTACCAGCGCATCCGGGAGATCACGCAAAAGCAGTTAAGAATGGTACAGGAATACAATCGTGTTTGGGGTCAGCTCAATCAGGATGATAATTTCACAGCAAAAGAAATCAATTATATGGGGCAGGTCTACTCCGGTATTTTGGAAGAGAGCTTAAAGAACCTGAATCAGATCACTATGGTGGTTCAGTCGTTTACCGCTACAATGAGCGATGCAAAGCGATTGGAGATTATCAATGCCGCTGCCGACAGGATAGAGGAAAACTATAATGATCTGCGGGCTTTCAATCAGCAGAATGCCATTTTGAGCATTCAACGCACTACGACACTGGCGGAAAAAGATCATCTTAAAAAGCTATATGGGCTATAAATCCGAAAAGTATGGAAAGGCTGCTAGAAGATATAAAAAGTGCTTTTGATGAGATCGAAAACAGGCTGATAACTAATGGATACAATGTTTCCAATTTCGTTATAGACATGCAAGATGAAGATAGCCTTAGGAATGGATTTGACTTTTTTTTGGAAGATAAATATTTTGACTACGGGCTTGAACATGTATTAAGCTTCAAAACTATCATACACAAGAATGAGAAGACAAAAGAGCTGATTAAAGCTGAATTTCTGATCTATTATAAAGAAGAATTAAGAAAGTTTACGCTTATCGAAGTAAATATAAGCTTAACAGCAAATAAAGAACAGTTTAATAAAACACTGACGACTCCCGATGTTTATTTACCTGCTTGTAGTCAGGCGATCAAAATAGCTAGGGCTGAAAGAAGGTATCAACAGAAAAAAAATAAGTTTAAAGGATATGAAAGGACTGGTTATAATAGTATTTATGAATCTGTGGTCAGGCATAGGGCTAAAAGCACAGACATGGAATGAGTGGTTCAATCAAAATGCCACCCAGAAAAAATATCTGAAGCAACAAATAGCCGCATTACAAGTGTACATCAACTATGGTAAGGAGGGCTATAAGATTGCTAAGGAAGGATTGTCTACGATAGGAAATATGTCCAGGGGAGAATTTAATTTACATGAGGATTATTTTACCTCTCTAAAAAACGTCAATCCAAGAATCAAAAATTATCAGAAGGTAGACGATATCATTACCTTACAGGTGCGTATACTAAGCGGATATCAGCAATTAAGGCCGAAGATTAATCAAAGTGATCTGTTTACAAGTTCAGAACGGGCATACCTTAATGGTGTTTATACCCGATTGTTGGCACATTCTGATAAAACCTTGGATGAACTCCTTATGGTCATAACAGATCAGAAACTCGAAATGACAGATGAACAAAGGATCAGTAGGGTCGACAATTTACATAGGGAGATGCAAAATCATTTTGGTTTCTTTCAAAGCTTCACTAAAGAAAACCAAATCATGGTGGTGGCCAGGTTAAAGGAAAAGAACGAAGCAGGAAACAGCCGTGTTTGGCAGGGCATAAATTAATAGGTAAATGAAAAGGATTGTTTGGATAATATGCCTGGTTCTAGCCGGTATGGTAAAGAGCCGGGCTCAGGTGGCGGAAAGTGCTCAATTGGCTCTCAATATTGAAAAGTTGGCTCAGTTTAAGCAGATACTTAGTGATATGAAAAAGGGCTATCAGACGCTTTCAGGAGGTTATAATACCATTAAGGGAATTTCACAGGGTAACTTCAATATCCATAAGATATTCCTTGATGGATTGATGGAAGTGAGTCCGACCGTTCGCAATTACAGAAAGGTTGGTGAGGTAATTAATTTCCAGGTCATATTGGTACAGGAATATAGAAATGCCTATAACCGCTTTAGGATCGATGAAAATTTTTCGGTAAGCGAATTAGGTTATTTGGCAAAGGTCTATGATAACCTGTTTAAGGAAAGTTTGCGGAACCTTGATGAACTCATAGGTGTGGTCACTGCCGGAAAGATGCGGATGAGTGATGATGAGCGCATTAATGCAATAGACCATATCTACTCGGATATGGAAGATAAGTTGCAATTTCTGAGACACTTTAATAGTAAGACAACGGTACTTTCCATGCAGCGTGCAAAAGAGCGCAGAGATTCCGAATCCATCGGTAAAGTCTATGGTATAAATCATTAATTCAGGTGAAAATGACAAAGTGGATCAAAGCCCTGGTAATTGTGGGAATGTGGCTCATAATACCGATTAATAGTCATGCTCAGGGCATGGCAAACGAAATGAACAGTCTTCATAATGTCTTAGAACAGCTGTATGATGAAATGATGCCCTTATGTAGTCAGCTTATCGGTGTCGGACAGGGATTAGCAGGTTTTGCGGCGCTATGGTATATAGCTTCAAGAGTATGGCGGCATTTGGCTAATGCAGAACCGATAGATTTTTATCCCCTCTTTCGCCCATTTGTAATCGGTTTTTGTATCGCCATTTTTCCAAGTGTAATTGGAATTATCAATGGCGTAATGAAGCCGACTGTAACTGCAACAGCTGCGATGATGGAAGGATCTAACAAGGCAATAGCAACTTTGCTGCTGGAAAAGGAAAAAGCGATTAAAGGCACTAAAAAATGGCAAATGTATGTTGGCGAAACCGGTTCAGGAAACCGTGAGCAATGGGTTAAATATACTTATCCGGAATTGGCAGGTCAGAGTGAAGGTCTTTTGGGAGGGTTGTCTATTGATTTCGAGTTTTTCATGGAGAAACAGATGTACAATTTCCGCAACTCGGTAAAGGAATGGATGAGTGAGGTATTGCGGGTATTGTTCGAAGCGGCGGCACTTTGCATTGATACCCTAAGAACATTTCAGCTCATTGTGCTGGCTATTCTGGGGCCGCTGGTGTTTGGGCTCGCGGTATTTGACGGTTTCCAGCATACCCTTACTGTATGGCTGGCTCGATACATTAATATATTCCTCTGGTTACCTGTGGCTAATGTTTTTGGAAGCATTATCGGGAAAATTCAGGAAAATATGCTCCGTATTGACTTGAGCCAAATAGACCAGCAAGGGGATACATTTTTCAGCCGTACAGATATGGGATATCTCGTATTTATGATTATCGGAATCATAGGTTATTTCACTGTACCGTCGGTAGCTAATTATATAGTTCATGCCGGGGGAAGCGCTTTAGGACAAAAAGTGACTTCATTGTTTAGTAACTCTTCGATGAATGCCGTCAATACCGGTAGACAAGGTGTTGGTATGGCCGCGGACACACTAGGTAATGCGGTTGGAAGAATTCAGCAGGATATGGCATCCTATGCTACTTCATCGCCTTATTTTAATGATGGGAAAAGCTCTGCGTCTGACTATATGGGAGATAAGCTAAAAGGCAATTCATAACTAAATGCGGAGCTATGTTTAAGAAAATGAAAAATATCGATACCGCATTCCGTCATGTCAGGAGTTTTACAATTGTTGTGATTATAGCCTGTGCGGTCATAGTCTGTTTCGCTCTTTATAAGAGTTTTAGTTTGGTATCTAACATGCAGGGAAAAATATACATACTATCCAACGGGAAAGCTTTGGAAGCTTTTTCAGCAGACAGAAAAGATAACATTCCCGTAGAAGCACGTGACCATGTTAAAACATTCCATTCCTTTTTTTTTACATTAGATCCTGATGATAAGGCAATACAGGCAAATGCAACCAAAGCACTTTATCTGGCTGATGGCAGTGCCAAAAGAATTTATGATGATCTGAAGGAAACGGGCTATTATTCCGGGCTGATCTCAGGTAATGTCAATCAAACTATCACAGTGGACAGTGTGGCGGTAAACGTTAATGATTATCCGTATGCTTTTCGCTGCTATGCCACACAGAACATTGTCAGGCCTACCAGTATCACTACACGAAACCTGATTACCGAGGGTGCTTTGCGCAACGTAAGCCGAAGTGATAATAATCCGCATGGTTTTTTGATCGAGCGCTGGAATATCATTGAGAACAGGGATTTAAAAACAGAAAACAGGCGACAATAATATGGGACTTTTTAAAGAGAAAAAAGATGTTGAAAAGGTATCTGTGCCTTTCAATGGCTTTAATAAAGTTTACGGCTATGTGCAAGCTAAATGGGTTGAAGGCATGAAGATCGCTACCGCGGAAATGTCTAAGAAAAATTGGCTGGTTTTACTGGTTGTCTTTGTCTTGCTCGGTACGGCTTATAACTTCTGCGTGGTACTTCAGGCGCTAAAGGGTAAGCAAAGTCCCAGTCCCATCATGCAAATTGCTCCGATAAAGAAACCAGCCAATATCAGTAACACCGGGGAACCAATGCGACCGGCTACCGCAAAAAAGGATTATTTAAAACTATTGGATAGTGTACAGAAAATAGAAAAACAACTTAATTCACAATTAAAATCAAACAATTATGGAAAAAAAGATGATTAGACAGCGCAAGTTTTTCCTTGTACTTCCGGTCTTAGCTTTACCATTTATGACCATTTTTTTCTGGGCATTGGGAGGTGGTAAAATGGAAGCATCGGAATCAAAAGAGGTTAAGAAAACTGGATTTAATGCTTTACTGCCGGATGCGAATCTAAAAGAGATTAAGGCAATGGACAAAATGAGTTATTACGACAAGGCAAAACTGGATTCGGTTAAATTTCAGGAGCTCATTAAAAATGACCCCAACTATCAGGATATGTCTATGGGAGCTGGTTCTCCTGATTATGCTGCCACAGGTTTAGGGAACTATTCCGGACTCAATACTTCATTAAACAGAAGAAACAGTTTTAACAACCCTAATGAAGAGAAGATTTATCAAAAATTGGCTGAACTGAACAGAGAAATGAATAAACCTGCGATAACTAACGCAGCTTATTCAAACGTTCCGAATTATAGCAATGGTTCAGTCAGTTCTCCAATGGGCACGGGCGATGTAGACAAACTGGAACAAATGATGAAAATGATGAATCAGTCCAACGGAGAAGATCCTGAAATGAGACAATTAAACGGTATGCTGGAGAAAATCTTAGATATTCAACATCCCGGCAGAGTACAGGAGAAATTAAACCAATCTTCCAAGATGAAAAAGGGACAGGTATATCCTGTAACCAACAAGAGTTTAGAGAATGTGGTTTCCTTATTGCAGTCAAAGCCAGGAGCGAACGAAAAAGGCAATGCATTCTATGCATTGGAAGATATGGGTGTTTCGGAGAATGTTCAGAATGCGATACAAGCTGTGATTCATGAGAATCAAACACTGGTGAACGGTTCAACAGTGAAATTAAGACTTGTCCAAGATGTTCAGATAAACGGTGTTATTATTCCAAAAGATCATTTTTTGTTTGGTGTAACAGCACTAAATGGAGAAAGATTGGGAATCAAGATAGATAATATCCGGTTCGGGAATTCATTATTTCCGGTGGAGCTTACCGTATATGATCTTGATGGAATGGATGGTATCTATATACCCGGTGCCATAACAAGGGATGTTGCCAAGCAATCAGCCGAGCGTTCGATGCAAAATATAGGAATGACAAGCCTTGATCCTTCCTGGGAAATGCAGGCTGCCGGAGCTGGCATTGAAGCAGCCAAAAGTCTGTTTAGTAAAAAAGTAAAACTTATAAAGGTGGTTGTAAAAGCCGGCTATCAGGTTCTTTTGCGTGATGAAAAACAGAAACAGAGCTTAACAGATTAAATATTAACTATAAAATTCCAAAAGATGAAGAAGATTAGTGTAGCGGTAGTGATGATAATGGGATTTTTCCTTTTTATAGGCGGCAATTTAAGTGCATTGGCACAAAAATCAAACAAGGTTAAAACAACTTCGATTCAACCTTACAGGTTAGAAATATCTTTCCTTAAGACCAGTAACATTGTCTTCCCGCAGGCTATTGTGAGTGTGGATCGAGGCAGTCGAGATATTTTGGTGCAAAAGGCAAAAGGAGTGGAAAATATACTTCAGATAAAGGCTGCAAAAGAAGATTTTCAGGAAACAAACCTTACGGTGGTAACTGCTGATGGAAAAATCAATTCTTTTGTTATTAATTATTCCAAACAACCGGCGATGCTCAATTTGTCATTAACCGATGACGTTTATAAGCCCGGTACCGTATTTCTGAGCCCTGAGCATATTAATAAATATGAAACAGAAATCTATGCTCAAAAGGCTCTGACCTCTAAAAACAGGGTAAAGCGCATTACAGACGTAAAGTTTGGAATGCTATTGCAATTGAATGGCATTTTTATCCAAAACAACTTGCTGTATGCCCGAATTAAGATAGAGAATTTCTCAAACCTGAATTATGATGTAGAACAGCTTCGTTTTTTCATCCGTGACAAGAAAAAATCCAAGCGTACTGCTTCGCAGGAAAATGAAGTCATGCCAGTTTTCGCATACCAAAATACCGATAAGATTATTGGGAAGTCCGCACAAAATATGGTGTTTTCATTGCCAAAATTCACAATTCCGGACGACAAACTGCTGATTATTCAACTCATGGAAAAAAATGGCGGAAGACATTTGGAGCTGGAAGTAAATAATACAACTATCGTCAAATCCACTGTACTGCCAAAAATATAGGCTAGATAACTGAATAACTAACTAAACAGAAGGGATGGAAAATGATGAGACATGGAAGTTTATTTAGTGGAATAGGCGGCTTTGATCTTGCCGCAGAATGGATGCAGTGGTTTAATATTTTTAATTGCGAAAAGGACTCATTCTGTAGGCAAGTGTTGACTTATTATTGGCCTGAAGCAGAAAATTATGAAGATATATTCGAGTTCGACGCAGCTCAGTATCGAGGATGTGTTGATATTATCACAGGAGGCTTCCCCTGCCAGCCGTTCAGTCAGGCCGGACGGAGAAAGGGCAAGACAGATGACCGCTACCTCTGGCCGGAAACTCGCAGAGTTATTATGGAAGCAAGACCTAAGTGGATCGTTCTTGAAAACGTTGCTGGACTGTTCACCATTTTGGAGCCAGAAAGTTTATCTCAAATGGAAATCGAAACGATTGAGCTTTTTTGTTCAAACAGTAAGCAGGAAGCAAACAAGACAATCATCAAGCTTCAACGAAGAGTCATTGGAAGTATTATTTCAGAAATTGAATCAGCAGGATATGTACTACCTCGACTTGAAGACGGGACGCCAGTCGTTCTGTGTATTCCAGCTGCATCCGTCAACGCCCCGCACCGCAGAGACAGAGTCTGGTTTGTTGCCTACTCCAAACACCATACAGATTGGCAGGATTTCGATAGACAGTCAGACCCTGGAAGTGAGCGAAAGGACAATGAAGGACGCATTGATCATGATAGCGGCATCCAACGGCCTGATTCCCACAGTTACGGTAATGGACGGGACGGGCGCGACATCAAAAATGAAATCTTCGCAAGTCAAACAAGGCAGCATGCACAGCATGACGCTGGTAAGATTGATCGCGATGCTTCCTACTCCGGTAGCGAGAGATTGGAAGGGAAAGACAGCAAACGAACTGGAAAGCCTGCCTGGAGCCGTGAAATTCCTCATTGGAATGGATGGCCAGCTCAACCCGCGATTTGTGGCGGAGATGATGGGCTTTCCCGCAGATTGGACGCAATTACCTTTCCAAAATGGCGAATGGAAAGCGTCAAGGGGTACGGAAATGCCATAGTGCCACAGGTTGCACTGGAATTATTCAAGGCTATAGAATCAGTAGAGAAACAATCAGGACATTAAACATTGATTATGAAAATAAGGAAGGACAATTATCAAAAAATTCTTGAATACTTCATCAGAAAACGTGAAGAAGGCTATGAATTTGTGGCTTTTTTTGAAGATACCAACCCGACTGATAAAAGCGAACTATTTTTTTTTTCTACACAATTAGACGTTCAGGAGTTCTGCTATGAAATGGCAACAGATATAGATAAATATGATTATCTGGCGATAAGGTCTGCCTATAGAACAATGGCAGAAGCCCATCAAGACAATAGTCTTATGCTAGAAAAAGATGGCGTTGTTGATTTGGAATCAATGGTTGCTATGCGATATCACCGATTAGAAACAGAAAAATTAAACCACAATCAAAATGCAAAAGTTATGAACGAGAAAAACTTAGAATACCTGGCAAATCAGGTAAAGTACACAGGTTTTGGAGAGGAGTTCGAGAATGAACTCAGGAAAAAGATAAAAAAAGAACCGGACGAATTCTCCCTGAAATATTCAACTTCTTTTGGAAAGGATAAGGTAGATGCGAAGTTGAAATTTAGCAAATCAAAACAAACTGATATGTATTTCTTCAATTCATATCAGTTAGGCATGGAGAAACAGAATGCTCATAAAGTTGAGCAAACTTTTTATATCAATAAGGGTAACAATATCACTTTAAAAGAAGCATACAACCTGCTAAGCGGACGTGCAGTAAATAAAGACTTGACCAACAGTGAAGGACAATTATACAACGCGTGGGTGCAGCTTGATTTTAAAGAGACAGATGAAAGCGGAAATTTTAAATTGAAAAAGTACAGTGAAAACTACGGTTATGATCTTGAATCTGCCTTAGAAAATCATCCGATTAAGGAATTAAATAACGAAGAGTATAAAGGCAATCTTATTGATTCCTTAAAAAAAGGTAATCTGCAATCCGCTACATTTATCAATGATGGGAAGGAAGAAAAACGTTTTATTTCGGCCAATCCTAAGTTCAAGATTATAAATCTGTTTGACAACGATATTAAAAGGATTGGAAGCAAGAAAAATCAAGAGAAAGATAATAAGAAGGATCAGACAGAAAAAAAGGGTAACACTCAAAAAACAGGTAAGGGTAATAAAACCGCTGATACATCTGAACCCGAGGCTCCTGATGTACCGGAACAAAGAAAGCGTAAAGGTAAATCACAATCTGCATAACTAATGGTAATCCTAACTTAAGATTTTTGATATGGACAATCAGGATAACAGAATAGAGAGAGAACTCAGTCAATGGAAATTAAGAGAAGGAAGGCTTGAAAAGTTACTATCTTTCAGTCTATCTTCAAATAAGGCGCTTCTAAAGGAAAAGCTCATTTTTTTTGACAGAATTACTACAAGATATGCAAGTACCCTTAATCCGGATGAACGCTTTGCATTAAGAGCTTTAAAACATGAAAGAAGAGATATTGAGAGAAGATTATACCCAAATCCTCTGCTACGTCTTTTACGTCGCCCTTTAAGGGAAAAAATTGTTGCTAATCAGGAGTCTCGTCAATTGGAAAACAATAGCCGCGAGTTACAACGAGAAATACAAAAAGCAGGCTTTGCCTACCTGACAAAAGATATTGAAAAGCAAATGAAGAGTGGTCAACCTCAATTTTCGGTGTCATCGTCACATTACATTAATGAAACAGAGAGCCTACAGCATCGGCTTTCTTTTGCTAAAGATTCAAGCGGAAACTATTGTTTTGAAGGATATAGCACTGCCCTGTATAATGAAAAAAAAACTGAAGAGAGTAGGCAACAGTTTTTTAAAACTGAAAACGGACTAGAAATCAACTCGATTGAGAGCTACAACCTTTTGTCAGGAAGAGCTGTAGAGAAGGACGGCAAATGGTTACAATTAAATTTTAATGACCGTGACCCTCAGGGAAATTATCGAATGAAAGAATTTCATTCCGATTTTGGATATCAGCTTGACAAGGTATTAGACGGATTGCCGATTAAGGAGAAACAGGATTACGACTTGATTAGGAAGTTGAACGATAATTTGAAACAGGGAAATCGGGAGGTGGTGAGCTTTGTAAAGGATGGCAACTTGCATAAATTCTATTTAGAAGCCAATCCTCAATATAAATCGGTGACAATTTATGATGAACATTCAAAGAAGGTTACTTTAAATGCTGCCCTCGGTAACAAAACCTCAGAAGGATTAAAAACTAGTCATAAACTCAATGAACAGCAAAAAGAAGGTGCTGTGAAGCGTAATGGTGTGAAGCTTTCCTAAATCGATGTACTATGAATGAAGTTAAACATTTATCGGATTTCTTTTCTGCCATAGAAAATGATGGGAGGATCAGTATTACCCATATCGGGATTTATGCTGCATTATTGCAATACAGGAAGTTGAAGGATTTTGTAAACCCTATTCAGGTTTTTAGCCATGAGATAATGAGAATTGCGAAAATATCCGCACAGACTACCTATCATAAATGTGTGAAGGATTTAAATGAGTACGGGTATATTAATTATCAACCATCTTATAAGAATAACGTAGGTAGTAAAATTTATTTTAATGAATAGCCAATGCATCTTTTAAAAGAGACTAAGGGAGTAAGGTGTTTTCCAGACTGGAGTCTGAAAATTAGCATAGTAGAAATATAGTAAACGGTCAAATATTGGAGGAGAAAGATTATGGAGGGAGGATTAAACAAAGATGACCTAAGGCAATTTGGATTAATGCTTAGGAATGAGATTAGCGAAATGCTAACTAAACGGGAGGCTACTGATCGTCCAGACCTACATCCGGGATGGATAAAAAGTAGGAAAGTCAGGGCTATGCTTGATATGTCTGCCGGAACATTACAGAGCTTAAGAATATCTGGAAAAGTTAGGCATAAAAAGGTGCTGGGTTCCTACTACTATAGTGAAGAGGATTTGAAATCGCTATTCGCTGAAAATGAGAACCGCAGATGACTTTTGAACTATTACAAGCTTATCTTCGGCTATTCGAAAAGGATAAAAAGCTTAATGTATGGCATCAGGCATTACTGAATGCGATCTTACATCTTGCATGTCTACAAAAGCAAAAGAAAGTTATCAGGGTTAGCAGGCGACGACTTATGGCTTTTTCCCATATTTCAACTTTGCCGACCTATCATAAATACTTTAAGGAGCTTCAAGATATGGGCTACATCGCTTATAGACCTTCATATCATCCTGGCTACAAAAGTGAGATTGAACTATTGATAAGCCCTAAGATCAGCATAAAAAAGGTATAAAATAAGCCCTCCCGTTTCAATAAAGCAGGAGGGCTTATTTTTTAAGATTAGTCTTTAATAATCAGCCCGTTCTTTCAAGTAACCTGTTGCGCAGAATCGACATTTGGGATTCGATATCCTTTAGTTCCGTAATATCGAAACTTGGAGAATTCTCGGCACCGGTAATTTTACCTTCTATTTCTGTCAGTTCCATTTTCAGTCTTGCCAGCATTTGTATGGAATCTTCTTTGGGGTTTTCCAGAGCCGCCAGCTTTTGTTTAAGCTGCTTCATTTCAAGACCTATACTCAATTCCTCAGTAATCGCATATTCTTCGGTCTGGGATATATTGGCATGGCCTAGCATTTCTTTAACTATGTTAATAGGGACACCATTCTTTAGCGTTATGGTAGAGGCAAATGTTCGTCTGGCCTTATGTGTGTTTAATTGAAAATCAAAATCACATAAGGTTGCTATTTCTTTCAGATATTCATTGGTCTTTTGGTTTGACCTCACCGGCAGAACTGAATTTCTTTGAAGGCATAACGGATCGTTTTCATATTTTTTCATTATCTCAATTGCCTTAGGTAATAATGGAATCTTGGTAGAAGCATCGGTCTTCTGACGGTTGGATATAATCCACCACTCTCCATCGATACCTCTTTGAATTTCGCTTTTTTGCAATTGATATACATCTATATAGGCAAGGCCTGTGTAGCATTGAAAAATAAAGATATCTCGGACGATAGTTAATCGTTCGGATGAAAAGGAGCGATTTTCTAATATATGCAACTGGTCGCTTGTAATTGGCTTTTTTGTCGGTTTAGTCCTCTTTTTCTTAAACTGTCTAAAAGGATCAGTACTAATAATTTCTTTGTCAATCGCCCTTATTATAATTTTTTTAAAATTCGAAATGTATTTTAACGTACTGTTATTATTGCACTTCCTTTCAGTTCTCAGGTAAAAATCATAGTCCTTTATAAATTCAAAGTCCAGGTCTTTAAAATCCATATCATCGACTTTATATTTGAACATCATAAAATCCTTGACATGGCTTAACGCAGTATTATATCTTGTTGCTGTTGCTATAGCAAATTCTCCAATTTTTGCCAAAGTTTCTATTTCCGTATTATGTTCTGCAAACTCCTGTAGAACTTTATTATGGCGATCTTCCTTGCCGTTTATACATGAAATAAGTTTTTCGGATGTAATTGCTTTTCCCATACTTAACAGTTCAGTTTTATATTGAACTATTTTTGACGTTAATAAGTCAAGAAATGAATTGAGTACCCGTGCATCTTCCTTATTTCCGATGGCTCTCTCTGTCTTTTGATCCCATCTTTTAATATCCCATTTCTGATTTGTGGAAGTGTCTTTCGGTCTGCCGTCTACTGTGATTCGGGCATATACCATTCTCATGTCATTTGGTTTTCTTGGTGTCTTCAGAAAGAAGGTCATCCCATAACTGCTCTCTAACATAATCTTTACTTTTTTAGGTTAATAAAATTCGGATTATATTGCGCTAAAATCAAGATGTTAACGTGCTTTACCTGTTGATATACAAATAGTTAATGTGGTTTTTGTGGCACATTAGCTAATTTTTTTCCTGTGCCACGATTGTGACACAAAACTTTTGGGTGTTTTTGAAAATTTTGCGTGTAGTAGTAAAAAACAAAAAAGTCTGCAATTATTAAAATTGCAGACTTCATGCGGTTTTACAAGTTTTTTAGGAGCAAAAACAGTCTTAAGATTTTGACTTTTCAGCTACTTCGCGGAGAAAGAGGGATTCGAACCCCCGGACCTGTTACAGTCAACAGTTTTCAAGACTGCCGCAATCGACCACTCTGCCATTTCTCCAATACATCGCAACCATTTCCTGATTGCGGTTGCAAATATAGTGCGTTTTTCGGTTTTTACAAGCCTTTTTTGCTTAAAACTATCGAAAAAACAAGTGGTTTGATATAACTTGCTTACAGTGATAGTTTTAGAAAGGTAAATAAAAATTAAAAACCTACGTATTCCGTGATTTCAAGTCCGTATCCGATCATTCCCACACGTTTTGTCTGCTCGGAATTGGATAATAAACGGATTTTACAGATATCCAAATCGTGCAACATTTGCGCTCCGATACCAAAATCTTTAGCGTCAATTTTAATTTCCGGTGCTTTATGTACACCCTGTGACTGCAGATTTTTAAGCTCCGACAAACGGTTTAGCAGGTCGGAGGACTGTATTTCCTGATTGATAAACAAAATAGCACCCTGTCCTTCTTCGTTAATACGTCGGAACATATCGTCAAGACGTTTGTCGGCATTATTGGTCAGCGTACCTAAAATATCGTTGTTAACGTGTGTAGAGTTGATTCGGGTCAGTACCGGCTCACCGGCGCTCCAGCTTCCTTTTGTCAAAGCAATATGCACCTGTTTGTTTGTGATTTGCAGGTAGGCTCTTAAACGGAAAGTCCCGAAACGGGTTTCGATTTCAAAATCCTCTTTTTTCTGGATCAGACTGTCGTGCTGCATTCTGTAGGCAACCAATGCCTCAATAGAAACGATTTTAAGGTCAAATCGTTTGGCTACTTCCATTAATTGCGGCAAACGGGCCATAGATCCGTCTTCGTTTAATATTTCAACCAGTATTCCGGCCGGTTTTAAGCCTGCCAGACGTGCTAAATCGATAGCAGCCTCTGTGTGTCCGGTTCTTCTCAATACACCGCCCTGTTTGGCACGTAAAGGGAAAATATGTCCCGGACGACCCAGGTCTTCCGGTTTGGTTTCGTCGTCTACTAAAGAAAGGATGGTTTTGGCTCTGTCATGTACCGAAATACCGGTAGTACAGCCGTGTCCTTTTAAATCTACCGAAACGGTAAACTGTGTTTCGTGCAGTACGGTGTTGTTCGTAACCATCAGGTTAAGATCCAGTTCCTTACATCTTGCTTCCGTTAGAGGAGCACAGATAAGGCCTCGTCCGTGAGTAGCCATGAAGTTGATCATTTCCGGAGTTACTTTTTCTGCCGCAGCAATAAAATCTCCTTCGTTTTCACGATCTTCATCGTCAACAACAATAATAATTTTACCTTGTCTTATATCTTCAATTGCTTCTTCTATAGTGTTGAGTTGTATGTGTTCGTTAGTTGCCATTTTAGTTGTTATTATTTTTAAATATTTTTTCTGCAAGTTTCTGGAACGGAACGGTAATCCAGTCAAAATTAATCATCACGCCAATATCGTTGGTTGCCCGGTAGGTCAGGAATATTGCCAGTGGCGTTAAAACCATCGAAGCCATCCAGGTTCCCAGGAAAGGAGGGATCCCGTTTTCCTGTGCTACTTTCTTTCCGAAAGTATTAATGAAGTGGTAGATAATGAAAATCAGTACCGCAAATACAATGGGCAGTCCCAAGCCTCCTTTACGGATAATGGCTCCCAGCGGTGCCCCGATAAAGAACATCAGCAGACAGGAGAATGCCACTACAAATTTTTCATGCAATACGATCCAGTGTACGTTGATGTTTTTTTGTTTTTCCAGCAGGTCATTACTGTTACTGTCTATAGAGTAGATCAGGCTGGTTACGTTATTTTTTGAAATTTCCAGTACTTTATATTGTAAATCCAGAGGCAGCAGCGCCATCATGTCTTTGGTTTTGTTGGATGCTGTATTGGAACCGGAGAATTTGGGTTTCAATGCAAAATCAGTGCCCTGAACAATATTGTCGGCAAAGGATAATTTATCTTTTTTAATATTCGATTCTAAGGAGTCAATGGTAAAATTCAGCTCATTTACCGTAAGCATGGTATTGGTATTCGTGATCTTTTCATCTTCATCAACAGGGTTTAAGGCTGTTAAATCGATATTGACACGGTATTTTTTAAAGGCTGCTTTGGCAAACGGTTCCCGTTTCCGGTCTTCATAATTTTTTGGCATCACATCTTCGTAGTAATAGCCGTCAATTAAATCCAGTTTTAAAATATTGGAATTGGCATCGTTAATTAAAACGCCTCTTTTGGCTTTAATAACCGATTTATTCCCGGTTCCCAGGTTTGATTTCTCGTGCATGGTAACACCTTGCAGCTGTTCGCCTTTTTCACCGGATTTCTTATCGACTTTAATGGAGAAATTCCCGATCTTGTTAAAAAGACCTTCCGCAATGGCCATGGCCGGTTTGGTATGGAAAATCTCTTTACGAAGGTTTACAAAATTATATTCTGCTTTCGGAATAACATTATTGGCAAAAAAGAAAGAAACAAAGCTTAAAATCACGATAAAAATATTCAGACTCTGCATCGCTCTTTTCAACGATATCCCGGAAGATTTCATCGCTGCAAATTCATAATTCTCCGAAAAACTTCCAAAAGTCATGATCGAAGCAAGCAGGATGGAAAGCGGTAAAACGAGCGGAATCATTTTTGGCGAGTAGAAGAGTAGGAACTGGAATACCAGCCAGGCGTCCAGATCTTTACCGGCTAATTCAGCAATGAACAGCCAGATTCCCTGCAAAATAAATATAAAAAAAAGGATTACAAATACCGTAGCAAATGTAATCAGGAAGCTTTTAAGAATGTAACGGTCTAATATTTTCACCCGATAATTAATCTAATTTATTGATGTAGTAATTAGGATATTTACTTTCGGTAAAGGTAAAATGATTTTTCGAAATAGGCTGATTCGTTTTAAAAGAATTAACAGTCAAAGTGGTTTTTGTACCGTCTTTCGCGATTTCGATCTTATTGTAGATGTGTTTTGTCTGAGTATCAATACCTAAGTAAATTTCTTTGGTTTTATCTTTGGCGCTAAGCGGCGTAAGTTTGATGTATTGTATCTTACGGCCTCTGATGTTTAGCAATTTGTCCCAGGCATATTTGTAGCCGGAATTGAAGAAGGTCAGTATTTTAGACGGCGTAATGGAATTTTCATCATTCTCGTCATATTTGGATACGGTAATTTCTTCGTCTTCAGGGATAATCGTATAGTTTTTCTTTCCGTCAAACATTTTGGTAACGCCCATAAAGTTCAGTACGAATAAATTGCCTTTAAGGGTCACGTTTCCTTTACTGTCCTGATCCTGGTTTTGTTTGGTGTTTTGAAGCGTAAAGCGGAAATCAATAACAATATTGTCATAGCTTTTCGCTTTGGTATAAACTTCATCCAACAGGTCTTTTGCCTTTTTGGCTTCCTGTGCCTGTAGGGTTAAACCAAAGAATAGTAAGGTGATAAACTGAAAAAAAGTACGCATTTTAAAAATCATTTTGTTCATTAGCAAAGAATTGATCCAGGGATGATAAGTCCGGAATGAGTACACTTCGGGCTTTACTGCCTTCAAAAGGACCTACAATTCCTGCAGCTTCCAGTTGGTCGATAAGGCGTCCGGCTCTGTTGTATCCCAATTTCAGTTTTCTTTGTAATAAAGAAGCCGAACCTTGCTGTGCGGTCACAATAATTTCTGCGGCTTCTCTAAATAAAGAATCTCTGTCGGAAATATCTATATCAAGACTTATGCCACTTTCTTCACCAATATATTCCGGAAGCAAATATGCATTCGGATAGGCTTTCTGTGAACCGATGAATTCCGTAATTTTTTCTACCTCCGGTGTATCAACAAAGGCACATTGCACACGAACCAGGTCATTTCCCTGCGTGTATAGTAAATCCCCGCGGCCGATTAACTGATCGGCTCCCTGGCTGTCCAGAATGGTTCTCGAGTCAATTTTTGAGGTTACACGGAAAGCGATACGTGCCGGGAAGTTGGCTTTAATGATACCGGTAATAACGTTTACCGACGGACGTTGTGTCGCGATAATCAGGTGAATACCAATGGCACGGGCAAGCTGTGCCAGACGCGCAATAGGCGTTTCCACCTCTTTACCGGCGGTCATGATCAGATCGGCAAACTCATCCACAACCAGAACGATATACGGCAGGAAGCGGTGTCCGTTTTCCGGATTTAATTTTCGTTGTCTGAATTTCTCGTTATACTCTTTAATGTTACGCACCATCGCATCCTTCAGCAGGTTGTAACGGTTGTCCATCTCGATACAAAGAGAATTCAGCGTGTTGATAACTTTGGTATTATCGGTAATGATCGCATCTTCCGTGTCCGGAAGCTTGGCTAAATAATGTCTTTCAATTTTATTAAAAAGGGTCAACTCCACTTTTTTAGGATCGACCAATACGAATTTTACTTCTGCCGGATGCTTTTTGTATAAAAGCGAGGTCAATACGGCATTTAAACCAACCGATTTACCCTGACCCGTTGCACCGGCCATTAAAAGGTGAGGCATTTTTGCCAGGTCAACCACAAAGGTTTCGTTAGAAATGGTTTTTCCTAAAGCGATTGGCAATTCCATTTCTGCTGTCTGGAATTTCGGAGAAGCGATAACGCTTTTCATCGAAACCATAGTAGGGGAGTTGTTCGGAACTTCGATACCAATGGTTCCTTTACCCGGAATCGGAGCGATAATACGGATTCCTAAAGCAGCAAGCGATAAGGCAATATCATCCTCCAGGCTCTTGATTTTGGAAATCCGGATCCCGGCTTCGGGTACAATTTCATATAAGGTAACTGTAGGACCAACGGTTGCCTTAATCTGGGCAATGTCGATTTTATAGTTACGAAGGGTCTCAACAATTTTGTTTTTGTTTTCTTCCAGCTCTGCCTGATTGATGGTGATGCCGCCGGATGTATATTCCTTTAACAGGTCAATGGATGGCAGCTGGTAGTTGGATAATTCCAATGTGGGATCAAACTCCCCGAAATCACGGACAAGTCTTGCCGCCAGATTTTCTTCCACCACGGCTTCCTCTTCGATTTTTTCGATTACAAAATGCTCGTCATCGGTTTTTATAATTTCCGAAACAGGAGCAGTCGGGATTGTGGCTGCCGGCTCCGGTTCGACAGGTTTTGTTTTCAGGCTGATTTCCGAAGGGTGTGCGATAGTGGGTTTTAAAGCTTCTTTATTGATCTCAAATGCAGAAGGCTTGGTCTTTAATTCAATATTGGACAATACTTCGTCGTCCTCTTCATCGTTAAAATCAAGACTTGGATTGGAAGTAATAATGGTGTCGTCAATTATTTCATCGGCTAAGGCTACCGGTGAATTGTTCTGGTTTCCGGCAACCGGCGTGTCCAGATTTAACTCGTCTGTAAAGGATTTGTTCGATTTTTCAAAGAAATCTTTAATGCCTTCGGTTGAAATTTTTATTTTGAAGATCAGGTAAATGATAACGCCAAACAGCAATACTAAAAAGGTTCCGGTTTTGCCCAGGTAATCCTGTACAAAAAGGTTCATTTCATACCCGATGATACCGCCTAACTGCGGTACTACATTCCAGAAAAAACCAAAGAGTACAGAAAGGATAACCATTACAAAAAGGTCCCAGAAAATGGTTTTTTTAAGTTTGGTTAGCGACAGATCTACCAGAAGATAGGTTCCGGCTAAAAAGAACAGGCGCACAAAAAGAAAAGAAGCCGCTCCGAATCCTCTATACAGGAAAAAATCGGACAGAAAAGCCCCGAATTTCCCTAACCAGTTGTATGTTTTCTCACTTCGGTCACCAAAGCTAGTTAACGAACTCTGGTCGTAATCGCCATAGATATAATAGGAGATAAAAGAGAGCAGCAACGCAACCGAAAATAAAACAAGTAAAGCCCCGAACAGGACTTTGTACTGACGTGAAATTTGCCAGGAGAATTTCGGTTTTGCTGTTTTTTCTCCTTTATCCGGAGTTTCTTTTTTTGTTGATTTTGCCATTTACAATAGTCAAATTTTGTCGCCGTACGGTGAATCAGATTATCCGTGGCAAATATATAATTAATCCCACAGCAATAGCGGCAAGGGCTGCAAAAAATACAGCACCTGCGGCTATGTCTTTTATAAAACCTATTTTTTGATGGTAGTCCGGATGAATAAAATCGGCAATTTTTTCAACAGCCGTATTCAATCCCTCGATACTTAAAACCAGTCCGATTGCCAGTGTCTGCACCAGCCATTCCACCTGCGATATTCTGAAATAGAATCCGGCCAGTGTAACCAAAACAGCCAGACTGAACTGAATCATCACGCTGTGTTCGGTTGTGATTAGTTTGTAAGCTCCTTTAAAAGCATACACGACACTTTTCAGCCTACCGGTAAAAAAGGAATTATCTTGTTTCATTTAAAATTTAAAGTGCTGCCAAAGCATTTTCGTAATTAGGTTCGTCCACAATATCCGGAACCTGCTCACTGTATTTTACCACGCCGTTTTCGTCCAGAACAATAACAACACGGGAAAGCAAACCTGCTAAAGGTCCGTCGGCAATTGTCAGGCCGTATTCTTTACCGAAGCTACCGTCTTTAAAATCAGAAAGATTGATCACGTTCGATAATCCTTCCGCTCCGCAAAAACGAGCCTGTGCAAATGGCAAGTCACGTGAAATACACAATACTTTTGTGTTTTCCAGATTGCTTGCTTTTTCGTTGAATTTTCTAACAGATGCCGCACAGGTACCGGTATCCACACTCGGGAAAATGTTTAAAACAACTTTACTTCCTTTAAAATCGGATAGGGAAGCTAATGAAAGATCGTTTTTAACTAATTGAAAATCTTTTGCCTGTGTACCAACCTGCGGTAATTCTCCGGCAGTATGAATTGTATTTCCTTTTAATGTGATTTGTGCCATTTTTTTAATTTTTTTAGTACTCCAAAAGTATGAAATTATATCGAAAATACGAAAGTGTACCGGATTTGCCTGCCGAATTTACACAAGGGGTAATTTTCAGGCGGTTATGGAGTGGGCGTATGGCGTTTACCGGCTGGGGAATAAAGAGGCGCGATTATTATAGGTGTAATTAAAGAGTGTTTCTCTTTTGGGATTCTGAGCCCAATAGCCGCATCGTCATTATGTGTTATTAATATACTCCTGAGCATTACAGGCCTTATGCTTTAAACCAAACGGATAATAATGATTCTCTTCCATAATGGAGGACACTCCTGTAAAACTATTCTCCGTACAGGACATCCCCAAATCCATAGGTAGCACTAACATAACCCTATGCATGCTGAGAAAATTTTAAAACATCTTTTTTGTGCTGAAAGCCAGCTAAATAAGAGGTGTTTACCAATGTTTTTTAGTCTTAATAATATTTGTGACCATTCGATCAATTTCATTACTAAAAGTTTTTTTTGCATCGGGATTTGGTAAAAGAAAAACAAATCGGCTAAGAACATCATTCTCCGTTGAGAGATAGGCGATTCCTCTTACGAATTCGCTATCATTGTAAGAAAAATAAATCTTTAGATTTCCATCCTGTTTTTCAATGTCCGTAATAACCAGCTCATACAAATCCGTTAAAAAATCTTCAAAGTTATTCTCATCAACTTTTACTGCTCCGCTCATCTTATTAGACATCAGATACAATAAATATTTAATCTTGCCATCTGCTCCAAACTCATAGATATCAATATTCGCTTCTGCCTCACGGGTAGTGTTAAACATCGTATAAGTTGTATTTTCTGGGACAGTAACGGTATAAAACTCAGTTTTAAATTTCGTTTGCGAATAAATTCCGGTTACAACTAACAGCGATATACCTGTAAAAAATAGTTTATACTTATTCATCCATCATGTACTTACTAATATTTATATTATCTGATGTTGTCAATATAAAACGAATATAACGATTCTTTTTTTTATCTCCGAAAGTTGTTATACAAGTCAGAGAAGACAGAAAAAGAACTGTCTTATTTATTTTTGAATCATCTTTTTATACGAACTATTGATAATCATAGTTTTAATTAGGGATTAAATTAAGGAGACTATACTTAGAATAATTTTATAAAATAGTTCTTTTAATAATTCCTTTATTCTTAATAAACTTGGCAGTCTTTGGTAAAGGATAAGCATTATAGGTAGGATCTACTAAGGTGACCTTTTCTAAAATTCTCACCATTTTTCTCCATTAATAATTGGATTAACATAAGGATGGACACATGTGTTGCGCCCATCCCTGTATTCCGAATACTGAAACGAGTTTCTGACTTTTTATGAATCTTAATGTTTTATTAAGCTTTTATAGATTTTATATGCGCTAACATTATCAATTTCAAAATTTGGTATCTCTTCAATATTATTTTTAATTAACAGTACAGAATCGTTATTATTTTTTGAAGCACTTATGTTGTCTAAAATGCCAGAACAAGCTGTACACTTTATTAAAACATAATAATAATCAATTTTTGATTGAATGATTTTTTTTGATTTTACATTAACGGAAAATAACTTCTTCTTGTTTTTTAAAATTTCATCAATTTTCTTCCTATTTGCTTCTCCATATTTATTGTCAATATTAAAAGAATCATTACTATAATTGAATGTCAAATATATCGAATCTCTTTTTTGACATGATTCAAAGTGACCGTCTGAAAAATCTTTTAAAAAAACATCTGAAATTTTAAAATCATCTTTTAACTCCACAGAAGAGTCATATTTAATTGCCTTCAAAGAAGCTTTATATTTATCAATCTTGGTTTTCTGTTTTGTTTCAGAAAAAATTAATAAAAATTTTTGTTCAGCAGATTGACCCAATACGCATTTGGGAATTAAGAACAATAAAATTAGAAATAATAACTTTCTCATAATATTAATTTGCTTTATAACTATTTTGAATTATTTGATCAACTTCTGATGTTTTTAAACTCTCAGGAGGACTTCCTAAAACATCACCACTCGTATTCGTATATCCATTGTCAGGGATTGTAAATCTGTATTATTGGGTATTATCAATTACGATCACTTTATGAGAAGCTCGAAATTCATTTGTTATTATTCGCATGGGTTCTTCTCCCTTTTCATTCTTTTTTTCTAATTTTATATAGCCCTGATCATTTATAATACCATCTATATAGAATACTCCTGTTTCATTGAATTTTATGTCATAAAAAGGAATAGTATTATTATCGATTGCCCCAAAAGTATCTTTAACTATTTTATGAAGATAGCTTTCATCATAATCAATACTTTTAGTCCTGGCCATTGCGAAAATAATATATCTATTATTCTTTTTATTTATATCATTATCTAAATCGGTCGTAATAGTATCTAATATATTTCTATAAATTATTTTTCCATTATAACTTTTCCCTTTATAAATAGTATCTGGGAAATCTATTTTAAATTCAACCCCCTTGTTATAAAAAATAGTCTTTTTATTGATATTATTGGCTGGTTGGTTTTTCACGTCTTTGCAACCAATATATAATAATAAGATTATTATTGCTCCTAAAATTTTACCTGTTGTTCTCATTGTTTGTTTTTTCTTCTGCTTCTCTTTTTCTTTCTGCATTTCTTTCAAAAATCAATGGTATATCTACTTACTGCTAACGACAGAGTTTTTTACTTGAATAGTTATATTGTACTTCGTTTTGTTAGTATGTATCTCCTTGTAATTAGTATTTGGCACTACACATTTTAATACTACAGCTAATTGATTACACGAGGATATTGGTTTTTTTAGAGTTGTAATTTGCTTCTCTTTATTGGCGCGGATTACAAATCCGCGCTATCGGGGTTTATTTTTATTCAAAACTTCTTCATCCAATTTACCAGCAATTACCGCTTTCTCAAGGTCTCCAATTGTAAGTTCTTTATAGCCTTTATTTTTTTTAGGGAACAATTGAGCTATAACTGGTGGCAGATTTATTCCTCCTTCGGCACGGAAATAATCTGCTGCCATAAAATTTGAAACATTTACACTAAATTCCTTTCCAAACTTAACTATGAATTCGACAGCATCATCACCGTAAATAAGTAAATCTTCTTGTATTGAAGTATCACGTGTCAAGGGAAAATCATATTCCCAGCGTTCTCTAATTATGAATTGCTTAATATTTTCAAAAATTCCAGTCTTACTCATCAGATTTCAATTTTTCTAATTTACAATCAGTTTGGGAATCTTCTTGTTCTTTAATACTCTTATTGTGTACCAATACCTTACTCTTTGTCACAAAATAATTATGATTGCCATCAACTGCCATATTATATACAATTACTTTCTTAGCTAATCGTCGAATATTTTTTATTTCCAGTTTCCCATCGGGTTATCCATTGCATAAGTGTAAGGAGACCATTTGCGCCCTTGTTCTGCTAACGGATCAATATTCATCCATCTGCCAATAGCCGCATCACAATTACGCGCTCCATAATCATATAAATTTAATCCTAATTCATCCTGTAATTCCTTTCCGTTAAATTTATACTGTATTATAAGTTAACAGAACATATTTTAATACTGTAGCTCATTGAATGCACTGTCTATAAATTATGTTTTTTAATTACAGTATCAATGGTAGACTTATCATAAAAGCAAACAGGATCTTCCAACCGAAAGCAAACGTTCTGATTTGACATTACTTTTTAAAGCCCATAGTATCCAAAATTTTATACTATAATGCCAATAAATCCATCCTATTACAACACCAACAATAACCCCTTCTCTAAATGTTAAATTAAAAATAGAAGAACTAATGTAGGCTATACAGAAGATAATTAATAATAAAGGAATATTAATCCATAAATAACCAATCAATATTAACCTTAATGTACTTATGTTTTCAATATTTTTCATGTTTTTAGCTGTTTAAATATCCAATCTAAGAGGATGTTCTTTTGTCCTCTTAGATAGATATTTTAAATTAGGATTATTTTTATTTATTCGTTAAGATTTATTATTCTATAGAATTGAATAATTCTATATCCTCGGCCAGCCAAACACAGGGTACTCCATTATAATAGTCTCTAATCCGATCTTCAACATGATGGGCTTCCCAAACAGCTGCTCTTTCTAACCCTTTAATATGTTTTTTGGTTGTAGGCGTTATTTCACCGGTATTGGGATCATACAATTCAAAATTTTCAGGATTTAAAGCATCTTGTATAAACTTCATAGGTTGCTTTCTAATTTCTTCTCTTATATTAAGTTTTCCAACTTTTAACCATCGACCTTGTGTTATTACATCATTATACACAGCAACAATAAATAAAATTTTCTTATTTTCAAGAACACTAAATTCTTTCAATGGCACTTCAGTTCTATAGTCAAAAAAGGCATAACCTGCATTTTCTAATATTTGTGCATAAGTATAATATTTATTTTCAATATTTATTTCAAGTATTGCTCCTTTAGTAATTTGTTGTTTTTTCATATTTAACCTCCAAACTTTTTTAATGAACTATTTTTGTTTGATAACCGGCTGATTATCATTGGTGTTTGTAGGTGGAATTAACAGAAAATTTAAAGCACGTTAAAACTCCACTTTATTTTTAAAAGCTATAATATCACTACTGTAACTTTTTTAGTTATGGCTTAGGGGCTTAAATTATTTCTCTTTTAGAAGTAGATTAGGTTTTTCTAAATTGATATACATGTAATTTTTTAATATGCGTACCGATTCTTCTCCATTTATTATTGAATCACTATGCAAAAAAACAATATCCTCAATAACACCATACTTTGGTTTTTCTCTCTCAAAACATATAGAATTCTTTTTAAATAGGAATTCTTTCAGTTGAAGCTTATCATAATTTGAAAAATCTCTTAATAGTGAATCAGAGGTTTTGAAAATGATAAATCTTTTTTTTCCAAACTCTAAATTTAATGTATCTAAATAAGAGTGGTATATCAAACAATTTTCATCCTTAAGCTCATAATATTGACTGGCTTTATCAATTCTATCATTTTTATCAAAAATTATTACTTGATTCAAATATGAGGATGAATTTTTTAAATTTACAAACTCTTCAACTCTTCTTGTTGAATCATTAGAACTTACATTTTTTTTAGAATCTTTAATATCTGTTTTACATGAAATCATAACTGAAAACATTGTTATGATTAATATAGGTTGTAATACGTTTATATAACTTTTATGGTTTTCTTTTTTGTGCAGCTTCACTATCATCTTCAAATTGTTTTTGTAGTTTATTGTATATATTTAATGCTTTACTCTTAGGTACTGTGGTGTCATTTAGTTTATAATCTGCCTGAGGTTTATTGTTTGGCCCATATGAAGTAGTCGTTCCTGTTGCTTTACGATAACTAAATGTTTCCATTTTTTCCTCAGTATTTGTACTATTCTGCATTGTACTAACATCATTCTTTTTTGCAGAAGAATTACTGCTTGCTTCTGTTGGCACTATTGGTGTTTCTCCTTTTGCCCCTTCAGGACCATGAATGTTTGTTAATTCCATAATAACATCAACATTAACTTGTTTAGTATCTCTATTACCCTGTTCTTTTTTAACAAGACCATTTTGAGCGTTGTCCTTATCCTTAACCTTAAAATCAAAACCGAAACCTCCAGAAGATTTATCAGAAGAAGACCCCACACTAAATGTTTCTTTTATCGAATTTCTTGTGTTTTCCATTTTTTGATTTACATAACCTTTAGCCATATTTACAACTTTGCTAATTTTGTTTCCCACATAACTACTAACTGCCTGTTTCGCTCTTGCAATATAATTACTAATAGGGTTATCTGGCCACATTCCATCTGGATCAATAAAATAAACGGGGTTATCCATTGCATAAGTATAAGGAGACCATCTGCGCCCTTGTTCTGCTAATGGATCAATATTCATCCATCTTCCAATCGTAGGGTCATAATTCCTTGCACCATAGTCATAGACATTAAGACCTAATTCATCCTGTAATTCCTTTCCGTTAAATTTATACTGATAAGGATTAGGCATACTATTTAGCTGTTCTAAAACAGGAGCGTTATAACCCGGTGACCCGTCCATTGGCATGCTGAACAAATACTCCTGTGTATTATAAGCCTTATGTTTTAATCCAAACGGATAATAATGACTTTCCTCCATGATCTTTACACGGTCAATCACCTTGTCATAGGCCCAGCTTACCCGTGTATTGCCCAAATGGTCAGTATAATTAAAGACATAGTTAAAGTGAATATCATCAGTAACCTTAACATAGCCTTCTGCATGCGGGAAAAAAGCCAATTTACTGCTAATATACTGAAATCCGTCTAAATAATCGGTTTTGCTGACATCGCTGCCGTCAGTCACTTTTTTCTGTACCTTAACCCCGGCAGCACTGTAAAGATAATTGATTTTATTTCCGCCGGAAAACGTTATTTCCATTGGTAAGTTCAGATGATTATAAAGAACATTCGTAATCTTTTTATTTTCATCTTGAATCATATTCCCGTTAGCATCATAGGCATAATCATTATATGTATTATTGTATCCATTGTCTTTAAATCCTTCCGGATTATTGGTCGTATCGTTTACACGCATCAAACGGTTACCGTTATAAGTATAGGCTAAATCATCGATATCGATCGTAATATTGGGATGATCCAAATTACCGGTACGTTTTAATTTTGTTATATTACCATTTTTATCATAACTGACGGATTCATCATAAGAGTTCGATATTGGTTCATTCGATAATGGTTTTTGATAATAAGCTCCCAATAAGCGGTTTAAATTATCATAGCGATAACCATATTTTCGTAGAATGTTGTCACTGGTTGTCTTCCAGAAAGTTTCAGAAATATTCCCGTTATAAAGAGGTTTTACCTGACCATAGACACTTGCTGTACCATAATACACAGTGCCATCTTCGTCTGTTTCGGTTACCTGATTATAATTGATTTTATAACCAAATAAATCGGTCTCTTCCATTCGCAGTACCGGATCTCCCACAGGACTGATGTTATTGATATCGGTCAGCCAGCCACGAACATTGTAACGGTAATCGACTTTTTGATATCCTATAGCTCCTGTTGCATCCGGACCTCCTATATTCTTAGAAATTAACAACCCTAATTCATCATAAGTGTTTTTAGTAATTAACTCTTCAGGACCACCATTAATTTGCTGTTTGTGTAATAGTAACCGATCCTGATTTGTATAAGTGTAAGTATCTGTGATTAGAATCTCAGTATTAGTATTACTCCTTTTATGAGTGGTTTTACTATACTCTGTTTTACCTGTGAAATCAACTTTTTTATCAATTTGAGTATAACCACCGAAATGATTGTTAATACGATTTCGAATTGACCTTTCTTTTTTATCATAAAAATCATAGGTAAGCTGGTTGTTGGTCTCATTCGTTGAGGTCAAAATCCTGTTCCAGGTTCCTGTTATATGCCCCTTAACATTTTGTTGTACCGACTGTCCTTCTATTTGCTGCGGAACTACAGGTGCATTCGGATAGGTATAGTTATCATAATAATTAATACTTAATATATGGTATGAACCTGTAGGGAAAACAGTATTGGTATAAGCTATAGACACATTGTTGATGACACCTGTACCTGTTTTATTTTCATTTAATACCGTTGCAGCATTATGGATGTCTTGCACTGCTTTTCTACCTGTAGTATTAGCCGGATGACCGGTGTACCAACCGGTGTAGATATTCTTATTGTAAGCATCATATTTATTTATGATCCATCCTTCTGTATTATTATTTGTAAATGGAGAAAAAACAGGCCCTGTAGCTACAATCCGGTCCAATTTGTCATATATAATGAATTCCCATTGTTTTCCCGGTATTTTTTTCTCTACAAGCCTGTTGTTTTTATCATGTTTATACTGATAACACAAATCATTTAATTGCGTTAACGGGGCAGTCGCTAACGGGGGGATAACGTAGGTCAGGTTACCGTAAATATCGTACACATAATAAGTGTCATGTGCTCCGTTATTGTACGATCGTTTTAAAATTATCCTGTCTTCTTTGTCTTTATACTCTTCTGTTGTATTATTAGTGCCAGATATCCAGTTTTCATTTTTTATAACCTTCTTATAAAGTTGACCGGGGGAATACGTACCGCTTTGAACCAGATTAATATCATAAAGACCTTTAGCATTATCCCATGTTGTTACTGCTTTGAAAAAAATTACAGCATCAGTACTTTTATTAAAAAAGTAACTATTTCGTATCTCATGTCCGGTGCCGACTGCCCAGGTGTTACCCGAAGCCGACTGTACGATAACCTTATCTAAAGAAGATTCCTCATATACCTTTTCGCTATAGGGATAGGCAGTCGTTTCGAAATAAGGATTACCTGTTGCCGAAGACAGTACGTTGTAATAATTATGGGTGTCATTCTTTGCTGAAGTAATGAAATTTAAAGAAGGAGTTTGATTGACATAAGATAAATATTCTTTTGATTGTCTGAAAAATGCATCATACTCAATATGGGTAATAATATCGTTTCCTGAGGCCGACTGTTTGTGGCTAATTTGCTGTATTGGTCTGCCAAGTCCATCAATATAACTAAGGTCAATTTTTGCCTGACTCAAAGCAGGTGTAGCGATTCCGTTTAAAACCGGAACTTTATAACGGGTTGTTTTTATCCAATTTTTATCAGGACTCTGCCCAAAAATAAGAATCGGAAACAATAATAAATAGTAAAATATCTTTTTCATATTAATTCTTATAATGGTATTCATTTTCTTTTAAAATATACTTATCATCGTCTTTGGTGTTTTTTAACCTGCCATAAGGATCATATTCATAATAGGTAGTGTTACCTTTGGGATCGGTTATAGAACTCACACCAATTAAAGGCTTATGGGTATAGGTTGTTACCATACCATTTGGTAATGAATTTCTAAGATTATTCAAAGCAATAATTAAGTTTGCTTCTGTATCACTATTTGATTTAGATTGCAAATTGTTTATTGTAGTAAGCGGAATATCAGTATATGCTGCATTTTCAATTTTTGCAATCAACAATGTTTTATTGTATCCCCATATATAAGAGATTTTAGCTCCGTTTTGCTGTTGTGCTTCCAAATAGTTCCCGTTAGAGGTGTCTACCAAATTGTATATAATCTTATCTTCCAGATTATTCGCAGCTTTTGCTGTTTGTACAATACACGGAAGAATAATGTTATTTCCCCAGTTTTTATATAATGCCCGTTTGGTAAAAATCAATTGGTTGTTTTTAAAGGTATTGATCTGCACGGGTGTATTGATGTTATTTTTCTGTTTTAATGCGATAAAAGCATTAAACGGCGCTGTGGCCAACGATCCGTTTGGTAAACTATTAATGGTTGTGATATCATCCGGATAGTACACATTTGTCATTTTAGTTTCACCAATACCATTATCTATATTTTCCAAAGACGATTTAATTAAACCTCTGTTGTTATAAGTATATTTTATCCCTTTCCTGAGTTCATCACCTTCTGAATATTCTTTTATAGTTTCTGAAGCTAACAGGTAATTACTTATTTTATACTTCTTCTTTACGGCAAAAAGTACTCCGATGTTATTTTCATTTTGCACACGCCATGGATGTGTAATTGGCTGATAAAATGATTTTTCATTATAGACCACATCATTATATGTATTTACCGTTTTCTTGACCAGAAGATTGCTCTGATTGAAAATATTTTCTTCCAATAATTTTCCTCTTTTATAAGAATTATCAGTAAAAATATTTCCTCCCATACCGCTATTGGCTTTAATAAAAGGACTCATACAAATATTGGTTGTAGCCAGATAGATTTCACAGATGCTTACAGGCAGATCGTATGGATCGGCTTTAAAAATTTTATTTTTAAAATTATTGGTCTCGCTTGATGTATAAAAAAATTCTTTGTATCCATTGCCAGTTTCTCTTTCAATAACTCTCGAATATCCTACAAAAGCACCCGAAGTGATATCTTCTGCCAGGTTACTCTTATCTAATAGTTTCCATTCATTAGTGTCATAAACCACATTTCCAATAGTTGTTATTGTAGCGGGGATGTCTTCATCAAGTCCTTGATTGGTTTGATACTGTACATTAAAAGCCTTTACCAAAGGATGTCCAAAAAATGGAAAATTGTCGAGATTTCCTGAGCTCAGTTGATTATCTTTTTTATACTCATATTCCAAGTATCTGCTATTCCCTGAACCATCGTTTAAAATTTGTTTTTTTATCCTTATTCCTCCACCTTTAATATCAATACCATTAATATTAAAAGTATTCGATTCATATTCGAATTCTGAAAAACCTCCTGTTGGATATTCAACTTTTTTAAGCGACCATGCTTTAGAGAATTCATTTGCCTCTCTATTAAAATAGCCATTTATAGTAGCATTTGGAATATTAGGTATCAGGAAAGGTAAAAGCGATTGCTCTTCTTTATTCGGATAATAATATAATTTAGGATTAGGCGTAAGGCTTAATAGCGTTGGTATATTTGAAACGTCAGCAGAATTATTATAATACCCGAGAAAATCAACTGAAAAGGAGTTAATTGGCGGTAATTTTATGTCTTCAATATAAGTAAAAGTGTATGGTTTTTTTCCAGATTCTTCAATACTTGACAGTTTTAGCCTTTTGTAACGGTAAGGGTTATATTCATTATCTGGATTAAACTCTCCTACATTATAACTGGAATTAAAATAATCATACTTGAAAGCTACTGTTTTAATAATTTCGTTTTTGAAATTTTTAACGGTCATCTGTGTTAAAAAATCACCATTATAAATATCTTCCCGAGTATTCCCAATCCCCGAATTTGCACCTTCATTATTGTTATACTTAAAAGTGATTTCTCCTTTATCAAAAACAATTCTGCTTAATCGTTTTTTTTGAACATCAACTCTACTATCACTATTTAGTGTATAGTCTACGATACTTGATCCTCCTCCTGTCCAATAACGGGTACAATTGTTAACCGTAAGTGCATCAGAATAAGGTATTCTGAAATAGTTAAAAAAGCGCTGGGTTCTTTTTATAGTATTCTCATAAAGAATATTTTCGTTGAAAGGATTGGAATGAGTGGTATCATAATAAAATTGGACTTTCTTACCTGTATTGGTATCCTCTATTTTTGTAATATGCCAAGCAGAAATCTGGGCTGGATATTGATTTATAAAACCTCCGGGTGTAAAAGAGTACTCTCCCAGAAAGCCTGTTGCAAAAAAAGTCGCAGATAAATCGAAATCACTGAATGTATATTTAATTCCATCCGGTGTGGTAACTATTATTGTAAAAAAATCCTGAGTTGGAAATTCATATAAATAGATGTTACCATTAGGATAATTTTTACCGTAAAAATTGGTGTTGAATAAAGCTTTTCCTTTAACTGCCGAGATTATTGTTCCCTTTGGCGCTAACTCCACAGGTGTATTTATATCCTGAAATATAAAACTAGTACTGTAATTATTGGAATGGAAGTTATAAGTATCAGGTAAAAAATCAACCTTTCTTCGATCAAAAGTCATCTCACTGTTAGTTTTCTGAATCAAAAAGTGACCTAAATTGCCTCTTACTGAACTTGCACTACCAACATTAAAATTTTTATTCTGTTCTACCGCATCTGTGAATACATAATCTGTGTCAATCTGATTAAAACCAATGCTGTTAAAATCATTGGCTTGATTTACAATTCTGGTGATTACCGTTTTTGATAAATTCCACCCGAGTCCAACATCAGAAGCAGACTGATCAACTTTAATACCTCCCGAATCATAAGATAGGGTTATCGGGTAGTTAATATTTCCCGTTTCAATATTATAGAGTGGTATTGATATATCTGCTTTGCCAACATAATGGTTTACTTTTTTTAAATTATGCTTTTCAAAACTAAAAACATCAGGATTGGAGATTGTAGCATAATTAAGTTTATCATTAATATCTTTTACAGTTTGTGAACGTAAACTGCAGACTACAAGTAGTAATATAACCACTTGGACTATTATATGTTTTTTCATAATTATCTATTTACTATTTATTGTGGCTTATACTTTTAATCACTTTTACAGAATCCGTTTGCAGATTGGTACGGATCTCTACGATATAAATCCCTTCGGGATAATGACTCAGATCTACCGGAACGGTCCGGCTATCAATGCTGAATTGTTGAAGCTGTCTCCCGGACAGGTCAAATACCGAAGCGGTACCGCTTTGAAATTCATAACCCACCACGATATTGGTAAAGTTTTGTGCCGGATTCGGCAAGGCTTCAATAGCTGATTTCGCCACTTCTTTTTTATAACGGTCTTTGAGTTTTACCACCCAGAAATCATTTCCGCCATGTCCGCTGCTTTTATCGCGGGAGGGTTTGCCTTTGGAGGTTCCGGCCAGCAGGTAACCGCCGTCGCGGGTTTCAATCAGTCCGTTCAGGATGTCTTCGCCATCACTGCCCACGGTCTTGCTCCAGAGCTCTTCGCCTTTGGCATTGATCTTTACCGCTATATAGTCGTTGATGTCTTTTTTGTCTTTCTTACCATCCGATACCTCCGTTTGGGCATAACCGCCAAGGAGCAGCGTTCCGTCTTCATTTTCCACTATTGAGGTCAGCAAATCTACCGCTCCGTAGTTGTAGGTTTCCTGCCAGAGGGTTTGTCCGTCGTCATCCAGACGGACGATCCAGAAATCGGTACCTTTGGTATTCGCCCGGCTCTTGTCGTTCGAAGGATTCGAATTGGAACTGCCGCCCAGCACATAGCCGCCGTTTCGGCTTTGTATCAGGGCACTCAGGTTATCATCGCCATCACCGCCCAGGGTGCGCTGCCATTCGATAGCACCGGCTTTGTCGGTTTTGATGATCCAGTAATCCCCGGTACCGATGTTGTCGCTCTGCTTGTCGCCCGAAGCCGGAGAATTGGAATAACCGCCCAGGATATAGCCGCCGTCTTTGGTTTGTTCCACCGTTTTCAGCTGATCCATATAACGGCCGCCGTAGGTTTTTTGCCATTCGATCGTTCCGGAAGCATTCAGCTTTACGATCCAGTAGTCTAAGTTACCCTGATTAGCTTCGGTTTTGTCGCCGGATTTTCCTGAGGAAGAAGATCCGCCAACGATATACCCGCCGTCCTTAGTGGGGCTGATGCAGGCCAACTGTTCCTGACCGCTGCCGCCAATGGTGCGCTGCCATTGCTCATTGCCTTTGGCATCGAGCTTGATGATCCAGTAGTCGTCCTGACCGCGGGAATCTTCTTTTTTATCGCCGCCTTTCGGAGAGTTAGACACTCCGGCCAGGATAAAACCGCCATCGGCCGTGATCCGGGCACTTTGCAGAAAATCCAGTCCGCTGCCGCCAAAGCTTTTTTGCCAGTCGGGACTGCCGTGTTCGTCCATTTTCCAGAGCCAGTAATCGAAATTGCCACCGGATGGTGTTTGCTTGTTTCCGTTCTTGTCGGAAAGAGAGCTTCCTGCCAGTAAGAAACCATAGTCGGGTGTGGGCACGACATGGGCTAAAAACTCGGCATGTTTGCCGCCATACGATTTTTCCCAGATGAGGTCCTGGGACTGAACCGTACAGGCACAAAGAAGCAGGGGCAGCAGCGCATACAGCCTGCTACCGGTTAAGTAATTTTTTGTCATAAAATATTCAATTATAGTTAGTTATAATCTCATTCGCAAAGTAAAAAGAATATTTTAAACACCGGGAATGTTTTTCGTAAAAAAACAGAATAGTGTTTACTTTTACGATTAATACATTAAAAACCGATTTTAACTATTTATAGTTGAGTGTTTTTTAAGATTTACTTTTGAAAGTTGTGAGTAATCTGATTTTTATTATTGTTTATTTAATAAGTAAATCGCTGTAAATAAACGATTTAGCTTTTTTAGCTGATTTTTACACCGCATTTTTTTTCGAAATAAAATAGAATAATGACTGTTTTAAATCAAAAAAACAAAAGCATCTCATTACAGCAATTAAGCCCGTTTGCTTTAAAATTCATTATTCCCATACGCTACTATTTTATATGCCGCCAATAATCGTACATTTGAAATCAGGATCAATTTAGAGTAACGAAGTATAATAAATATGGGAAGCGACCTGAATATAAAATTCTATGATGAACTGTCGGAAGATTATCATTTAATCTTTGACGACTGGGAAAGTGCCGTAACGGGCCAGGCAAAAACGCTGGACAATATTATCCGGCATTTTACCAAAACGGAACCGGTGACCTTACTGGATTGTGCCTGCGGCATAGGTACTCAGGCTATTGGCCTGGCAAATCTCGGATATCAGGTACAGGCAACCGATCTAAGTCCGAAAGCAGTAGCAAGAGCCCGTGTTGAAGCCGACAGGCTGAATGTGGCGCTATCATTTGGCGTAGCCGATTTTAAAACCCTGAACACCGATGTTGAAGGTACTTTTGATGTGGTGATTGCCTGCGACAATGCATTACCGCATTTACTGGACAAAGCCGACCTGCTTTTAGCGGCTGCAAACATACTGTCCAAAATGAAACCCGGCGGTGTATTCCTTGCCAGCATCAGGGATTATGACAAAGTACTGGAACAAAAACCGCTCAGCACCCAGCCTACCATAAAGGAAACCGGCGATCAGAGAGCAATTTCTTTTCAGATATGGGACTGGACGGAAGACAATGTTTATACCGTTAACCATTTTATGCTGAAAGGCAAAGATGAAAACTTTCATACCTCGCTCCGGACAACAAAATACAAAGCCTATCAAAGAAGTGAAATGACGGCTATCTTTGAAAAAGCCGGATACACCGGTATAAAATGGCTGATGCCGGACGAATCCGGGTATTACCAGCCGGTACTTATCGCCCGGAAAGCATAAGCAACGATCAAATGCGAAAAGTCATTCCCGGTTAAAACGGCAATGCCGGTGTCTGTTTAATATACCTCTACAGTAGCGGAAAGATTTATTGCAGGCCTCTCCGTAACAAAATAACCGTGTTTGTTAGTATTCCACACAGATTTACAACGCAGCATAATAAAAAAAGGGAGCCTGCCGGCTCCCTTTTTTTATTATTTCTGATTTCTTATTTTTTGATAATTAAGAATTCACTTCTTCTGTTTGCTGCGTGTTCTGCTTCGGTACAGTTTTCTTTACAGTCTGTTTTTGGCTCGCTCTCACCATATCCTTTTCCGGAGATTCTGTTTGCTGCGATACCTTTTGAAATAACATACTGAACTGTCGCTTTGGCTCTTCGGTCTGATAACCTCATATTGTAGTGGTCATTTCCTCTGTTGTCTGTATGCGACTTCACCATAATAACCATTTGCGTATTGTTTTGCATCACCTGTACCAATTTATCCAGCTCAAAAGCACCTTCCTGGGTGATGTTGCTCTTATTGAATTCAAAGTTGATGTCTTTCAATACGATTTCTTTTTCCGTTACAATAACGTCAATAGGGTTCAACTTCGCATCGATTTTTTGTTCGCCGCCTTTTTGTTTTGTTACCACAAAAGTATTGCTCTCAAATCCGTCTTTTGCTACCTGTAACGTATATACCTTGTCGCATTCCACATGATAGGCTACTTCTCCATTGGCAGCAGTTACTTCGTTTCCGATGATATTTTTCTTCTCATCCAGGATCGCTACTTTGGCACCCGAAAGAATAGCACCGGTCCTGGCATCACTCACCACGGCAATTACAGCGACATCACAGTTTGGTGTTGCCTGATAGATGTTGTCTTCCCCGGTACGGTTACTGGAAAAGAATCCGATGTTTTTAGACTGGTTAAACGTGAAGGCAAAATCGTCTTTTTCACTGTTGATCGGTTTGGCCAGGTTTACCGCTTCGGTTCCTTTGTTCAGGTTGATCATAAACACATCCAATCCGCCCAGACCAGATCTGCCGTTGGATACAAAATACAATACTGCATTATCTTCTGTAATAAACGGAAACGATTCATCGCCTTCGGTATTTACCTTCTTTCCTAAGTTTTCCGGCGTACCGTAGCTTCCGTCTTTGTTTACCGCTACTTTCCAGATATCAATTCCTCCGACAGATCCCGGCATGTTCGATGAAAAGTACAAGGTAGTTCCGTCTTTACTGATACTCGGATTGCTGGTAGAATATTGGTTACTGTTAAATGGCAATGCCGTTACATTTCCCCATTTATTGCCGTCTTTAGTCGCTTTGAACAGGTTAACCTGTCCCATTTTCAGTTTTTTGGCTTTGTCTTTTTCAAAGCTGTTTTCCTTAAAGCTCTCACTGGCAAAATACATGGTGTTCCCATCACCCGTAATCGTTACCGGACCATCGTGGTATTTACTGTTAATCTCATCCAGGGCTACGGCATCGGTAATGGTTCCGTCTGCATTATAGCTGGCGCGGTAAATATCCAGGAAAGGCTCGTCATTCCATTTGTATGTTTTTCTGGCAGTATTACGTGCACTGGTAAAATAAAAACTGTTCTCCGATAAAAACGCTCCAAAGTCGGATTTATCACTGTTGATGTCCAATGATTTTACTGTGTACATCTTTTGTTTGTTCAGCAATTTTGGCAGGTAATCCGGGTTTTCTTTAAAGGCTTTCGCTCTTAAATCGTTTGGAGCCATACCGGCAAACTGCTGCATTTGTTTGTTGGCTTCATCATATTTGCCATTGGCTTTCAGCATCTGTGCATAACGGAAATATGTTTCAGCATCCTGTTTCTTTTCAGAGATTGCTTTGGCATACCATTTTGCCGATTCGGCTGTATTGAATACGTTGTAGTACGCATCGCCCAGTTGTTTATACACATAGGCATCGGCTTTGCCTTTATCGACTAATTTCAGGTATTCTGCTGCGGCAGAAACATACTCAAAGCGATTGAATTGTTTGTCGGCTTTAGCTGTCGCGGAATTTTGTGCATTCATCGTTGCACCCGCAATAACCAGGCTTAATGTAATATATAGATTCTTCATGTTTCCGGTGGTTTTTTAGATTAGAAATAACGTGGTGAACGCGATACTTTTTTCGGGAAGTTCAGGTCAAACAACAGCATTACTTCGTGGGAAGCCGGTGTTGTTACTTTTAAATCCGATACGATACGGTCATAAGCATATCCGATACGTACACTTGGGCTAATCGCATAGTTAACCATTCCGCCAAAGGAATCTTCTAATCTGTAGGTTGCTCCTATCTCGAATTTATCAAAGAATAGCATGTTCGCCGAAACATCCAGGGATGTTGGTACTTTAAAAGCCGATTTCAACATAAACGACGGTTTGAATTTGGTATTTTCCGATAATTCAAATACATATCCTCCCGTTAAGAAGTAATGGCTTACTTCACTTCCGAATTTTCGGCCGTCAAAATCAAGGTGTTTGGATTTTAGCATATTCGGTACCGAAAAGGCTACATAATACTTATTGGTATAGTAGAAAAATCCGGATCCGACGTTAAAATACGTTTTACTGATATCCTGTCCGAAAGCCGGGTCATCTGCATCGGGCAGCGTATGGTAAATATCGCTGTACAATCCTACCTTATGGAAGGTTGCTCCGGCTTTAAGTCCTAAAGCCAGTCGGTGTTCGCCTCCTAAATTCAGCGTATAAGAGAAATCCCCGTATACGTTATTCTCCGTTACCGGACCAATTTTATCGGAAATCACAGACAGTCCCAGTCCTACGTTTTTGCCTGTCGGGCTGTGTACAAAGAAGGTTCCTGTGGTTGGTGCATCTTCAATATCAACCCATTGTTTGCGGTATAAAAGTCCAAAAGACAGGTTTTCTTTCGAACCGGCATAGGCCGGATTTATCACGTTCATATTATACATATACTGAGTATAATGCGGGTCTTGCTGGGCTTGGACATCCATCAGCGCCATAAGGGCAATCAGGGCTGTCAGGTATATTTTCTTCATGGGTAACTTTATCGTTTTATGTTTTAAGCTGCTTACGGCCTGTAACTGCCGTAAGCATTGCTGTTTGTTCTTGATTAGCTTCTTTCTCTGTTAATGTAAATCCATCCTGTTTTTGAAGGCTGACCGTCAAATTCAATTACATAATAGTAGGTTGCAGATGGCAGTTCGTCTCCTTTATCAGACTGTCCATACCATTGGTTGCTATAGTTGGCATAACTGTACACTTTTGTTCCGTAGCGGTTAAAGATTGTCAGGTGTTTTACATTTAATCCCACTAAATCAAAGAAATCATTTTTGTTATCATTATTCGGTGAAATACCTTTCTGGATCGCGCAGAATGTGCTTAAAACAACTACATTTCCTGTTTCGGTACATCCTTCCGGTGTTGTAACCGTTAGCCTAAACGTCATTGGAAATACCGGAGCAGCAACAGCGTTCAATACTTCTGTTACATTTAAAGTCGCTTCGTTTGTTCCCACAACATTCCCCTGGCTGTTTTTCCAAACATAGTCCACATTACTGGCATTATAGGAACCGGCATTTGGCGTAGCTTCTACAATATAATTTCCGTTAACACAGTTATCATTCAGGGTAAAATCAATTTTAGTTACCGTAACGGCTAAGGTTACCGGTGCGGCACATTGTCCTGCATTTGGGGTAAACACATAGTTACCGTTAGCAGTATTGTCAATCACTGCCGGATTCCAGCTTCCTGTGATGCCGTTTGGTGATGTATTTGCTAAAGCCGGTGCCGTAGCTCCGTGACATAAGGTTAAAGCCGTTGAAAAATCAGGGGTAATGCTATTTGTAACCGTTACTGCCAAGGTTACCGGTACAGCACACTGACCTGCATTGGGCGTGAACACATAGTTACCACTCGTAGTATTGCTAATCACTGCCGGATTCCAGGTACCGGTCACTCCGTTTGGTGAAGTTGCCGCTAAAGCCGGTGCAGTAGTTCCGTTACACAGGATTAAAGTTGTAGCAAAATCAGGTGTAGTGTTATTCGTTACCGTAACGGACAGCGTTACCGGTACAGCACACTGACCTGCATTGGGCGTGAACACATAGTTACCATTGGCAGTATTGCTGATCACTGCCGGATTCCATGTTCCCGCGATTCCGTTTGGCGATGTGGTTGCCAAAGCCGGTGCCGTTGCTCCATTACACAGGGATAAAGTGGTTGCAAAATTTGGTGTAGTGTTATTCGTTACCGTAACAGCTAACGTTACCGGTACAGCACACTGACCTGCATTGGGCGTGAACACATAATTCCCACTGGTGGTATTGCTGATCACTGCCGGGTTCCAGCTTCCTGTGATACCGTTTGGTGATGTCGTTGCCAAAGCCGGTGCCGTTGCTCCGTTACAAAAAGATAAAGTGGTTGCAAAGTTTGGCGTAATGCTATTGGCTACCGTTACCGCTAAAGTTACCGGTACAGCACACTGACCTGCATTGGGCGTGAATACATAATTACCACTGGTGGTATTGTTAATTACTGCCGGGTTCCAGGTTCCTGTGATACCGTTTGGTGATGTGGTTGCCAGAGTTGGTGCGGTTGCTCCGTTACACAAAGCTAAAGTCGTTGCAAAGTTTGGTGTAGTACCATTCGTTACGGTTACTGCTAAGGTTACCGGTACGGCACACTGACCTGCATTGGGCGTGAACACATAATTACCACTGGTGGTATTGTTAATCACTGCCGGGTTCCAGGTTCCCGTGATTCCGTTTGGTGACGTAGTCGCCAGAGTTGGTGCGGTTGCTCCGTTACATAACGCTAAAGTCGTTGCAAAATTAGGGGTTGTACTGTTCGAAATCGTTAGATTGATCGTATCGCTTATGGTAGCACCACAGCTATTTGTCGCCGTTAATGTCAGGACAATTACTCCGGTTGCTGTCGGACTGATCGTATAGGTGGTTGTCAGGGCTGCTGGCGTTCCAAAAGTACCACTTGCAGCAGACCATTGTACCGATTGCTGTCCCTGAGCGGTTCCACTTAAATTAATCGTAGCTCCTGCACAGGCTGTCATGGTCTGAGGGCCGCCGTCTACCGTGAATGGCGGTACCGGTGCCGCACAACCGTTGTTAATATAGGTCGCAACGCCGGCAGGTGTAAACAATACCGTCGCACCATCTGCTGCTCCGGGAACACCGTCGGTATCAATCAGTAATGCTCTGTTATAGGTAACCGTATCCACACAGCTGTTAAAAGACATGGTAAGGGTTCGGGAACCGGAACCGAAATTAGCGAAATGCCCAGCAACAGTAGAAGGGTTATTCTGAAATATAATATAAAACGTTTCCGTTAGCGCGCCAAAAGAGTTTAAGGCGGTATCCATGTTAAAACTGGTTACCAGAATTACCCGGGCATTAGCCGGAAGCACACCGCCTGTAGGTTCCAATAACTGTCCGCAACCGCCGGCTGCAACAATATCGGCATTTAACTGTGCTACTTTATTTGCAGTAACCGTATTTTTAATCAGTCCTCTCCAGGTATTGTTCGGCCAGCTTACGACTAAGTTATTCGTGTTAATGCTGGCGGTTCCCACTTTAAACCGGACCATTTCATTGAGACCTTCATCTACCCCACAGGCATCTACCAGGATACTTTCAATCTCGAAACATTGCGAAAATGCCTGTTGCTGTGACAACAGTGAAAAAAGGAGCAGAAAGCAAATTTGTTTTAACGTAGTTTTTAATTTCATTTGATAAAATTTAATTGTGAAAAGGGAAGCTCACCGGGCATGCCTGCTTTTAACATGTGCTAAAATTCCTTTTTATATTAAAATAGCACACACCTCAAGGCTGCATTCCTGGTTTTTACCGGCTGCTCTTTTCTTTTTTAATTACATATTTAATTGAGAGTTTTCGAAAAAAAATCGTCTAAAAAGTGTTCTTTTCTAGACGATGCACTGAATATTATTTTAATTTTATTGTTACGCTTTAACCGGAAATCAGTTTTAAATCCTCTGCTGCTGCCAGCACTACTCCCCTCTGTCACAAAACACTTATTTTCAAAGTATTGTAAAAAATATTCTAAAAACAAACAGGTCGTTTTTGTAATGGATTTAGAAACGTCATTCATCATAAAAATTTAGCCTGTGAAAAGTTGCTAAATTAAGTGAATTGATCCTTTTTCGTATTTATCAAATCATTATCATAAGGTATAATTACTGTATCTTTTCCGGCAAATGTATATTAATTTCAAGAATATCAGAATTTTCACATCATAATTTTTGGATTATTAACATTTCGGCCTGTCGTCATAACTTTACTTTTGGCGATACCATAAGCCTGCTTTTCCGGCAGCAGCAACGCTCACAGTCCTTTTGGGGTATTTTAGCTGCAGATGGCTATTTAATTGTTAAAGTTTATATCTTAGCGCAGCAAACCCACTGGTAATCAAACCGATCCCTATAAATTTTATTACAGATGCTGAAAAAACATTCCGTACTACTTGGTTTCTCTGTTTCCATATTGCTGCTACTCATTGCCACGCTGAATTATCCCGGCGGTTCCCAGTTTGATAAAACGGCCATTGGCTACAGCTGGACGAACAACTACATCAGCGACCTGTTCGGAGAAAAAGCGTTGATTGGCCTGCCCAATGCGGGTCGTTTTTGGGCTATGGGCGGAATGATTTTCCTGTCGGTAAGCTGTTCGCTGTTTTTTGCCGGGTTTTCAAAAAGAATCCCGAAAAAGGGCGCCGCCAATGTGATCCGGTATTTTGGAATTACCGGTATGCTGTTTACCTTTTTAATCGCGACCCCGCTGCACGATATCATGGTTACCATTGCCAGTACTATCTTCCTGGTAAGTGTATTTTATATCGCCGTTTTTGTTTTTATGTCAAAGCTGCATTTGTTTAAAGTGCTGTGTGCGTTGTACCTCCTCTTTTTTTACAGTACACTTTACATTCACGGTTCCGGGAATTTGCGGGAATATTTACCAACCGGCCAGAAAATACTGTTTGCCGCAACCCTGCTTTTAATCTTAGGACTGCATTATTTTACAAAGGCGGAAGATTTTGAACCTCAGCTTAAAACCGACACATTAGTTTAAAGACTAAACAGCGGCCATAATCCATAGAAATATTGTAAATTTAGTACTTATAAAATTGTCACAGACAAACAAATAGCAAGTCACTAATTAAAAAATATTTATTATGGCAAACAAAGAGCAGTCGGCTAAAACAGCTGAATTCTTAGGTAAAATTGTTTCTTTCAGACAATCGTTAAAATTAATTCATTGGTCGGTTACCGGAAAAGGAAGTTATGAAACCCATATCTCTTTAGACCAGGCGATCGGTACCTTAACCAGTGTTACAGACAGGCTGGTTGAAACCAGTTTCGCTCTGTTGGGTACCCTTGATATCGTGATACCGGAAACCCACCGCCCTAAAGTATATATCCCGTACATCGAAGATTTTTATCAATATGTTGAAACAAATCGTTCCGTATTTAAGGAGTCTTTTTCACAATCCATTGTTGATGATTTCCAGGAGGCCGTTATCCAGTTGTTATTCCGACTGAAACGCCTGGAGTAATTGTCCGGATGAAAAATTCCTATCAGCAGAAAAAATTAAAGGCAACTATATTTTAACCGGATGATATAGTTGCCTTTAAAATAAGGATCAATTTGTAAATCAATTATTTTGCAGGTCTCATTCTTCTAATTTTTATAGCCTTGTCTGTTTTTAAATCCTGAGATTTTAAATTTAATTTTTCCCGATTTATTTCTTTTTCTATCCATTCTGTTTCACCAGCAAAAGCCAGTCTATCCCTATCAATTTCACCAAAAATCACTTTTTCTTCCTCAGTTGTCAGGTATAATTCTTCTTTATTTTCATCTTTAAATTTCATCATATCTGCCCATTTCATAAGCATTGTATGCGTATTTATGACCGTTCCATATTTAAAAACAACCATGCCCTTATATAGTAAAGGTATTACAGCGTTTTCTTTCAATAATGCTGCAGAAAGTCCGGTATATCTTGATAATAAATTGTAAATTTTATCGGTATACCCACCAAATGTTCTTTCTTTTAATAAATTGTCAATCGAGTTCAGGATACTCTGTTTATAAAAATCAGTGATAATGATATTCGGAGCTTTTTCACTTAAAATAACATCAAACTCCTTTCTCCATCTTGGTATTACATACTCACGATCCTCAGTTATAGTGATTTTTGGCTGATCCGGTAACGTTTCCATATCCATTTCAAGAACGAGCATTTTGATTTTATTCCGACTTAAAATTTCCATATTATCCTGAAACTTCAATTTTAAAAGTTCTAAAAGACTGTTTTCATTAATGGCTTCTCCCTTATGCTCCAATACCACTTCCTCAATTACCATTTTTATTTTCCGGTCATAATTATTCGTTTCATTTCCTGCCATTAGCAGCTCGGCCAGTACCGCAAACATAAGTCCCAACATTAAATACATTCCGTAAATTGTAAAAAGCATTACAATATTTACAAGCAAACTACCATTTGAATCGATCAATGAAAGAAAAAGGCATCCATAAGAGCCTGCTACCCATAAACCCAAAGATTGTTTCATCTCCCGCTTACCGTATTTAATTAAGGGTATAGCAAAAGAGACACAAACAGGGACAACAAACCAAATGTTCAACCCTGTCTTTATCAGGTCATTATTCATCGTTAAAAATGCAAACAGCCCGATAAAGGTTGCCAGCATAAAAGTTAAAGCGGTAATATAGAATTGCCTCCAAAAAGTCGAATTACTTTCAAAATCTTTTAGAAATAGCGGTACTGCCAAAGCAAAACCTCCCAAACCGGCAACAATCTGTACAATACTCTGAATATCCGTCTTATTTACAGCGAAATCAACTTTTAAACAGAATATCAGAAACAGAACAAGACTGACCGTAATGGCCGAAGAAGCGTTACCGCTCCTGGAAGCACTCTCAGATACCTTAAAATTTCTTTTACTTCCAGATGGTAGCTGGTTATGATTCCTTTCCTCATTATTAAATGGGTAGAATGACATGAGAATTTTTATTTGGTGATGCGCAATAGTAAATGTACGCAATTTACCATTAAACAAAATCCAATCTCTTTAAAAAATCACAAATCGCCATATATTCATTAATTTACTGGTATTCAAAAAGTAACCGGTTCTTGACTATCTCCATTACAATGGGGTGCATCAGGCATATCTTTATACTATCCCGGTCATTTTTAAGGCACGATCACCTGTCCGGTTCCTGCTCCGAACAGGCTTTTGCGGAAGCCTGCTTCCAAAGCTTTCATTGTAGTAGGTATCTCACCCGGAAAGAACGGGAAATATTGCGGTGAGTTTTCAATAACGGTTGGGCTTACAGCATTGATGCGGATACCGTTTTCCAATTCAATGGCGGCAGCGCGAACAAAGGCTTCAACCGCTCCGTTAGCCGCAGAGGCATTGGCAAAATTGCGTTGAGGTTCTTTTGTTAAAGCTCCGGTTATAAGGGTAAAAGAGCCTTTGGGATTGATATAATGCTGTCCGATCAGTACCAGGTTTACCTGCCCCATCAGTTTTCCTTCTATTCCTTTCCGGAATTCTTGATCGGTCAGACGGCTCCAGGGACCTACAAACGTTGGTCCGGCCGTGCAGATAAGAGCATCAAAAGCACCAGCTTCCCGGTACATCTTTTCAATAGCAGCGACATCGGTGATATCGGTTGGAATAGCACCGCTATTGGTATTGACGGTAATAATGTCATGTTCTTCCTGAAAGGCTTCAGTAAGGTATTTCCCCATGGTGCCCGACGCACCTACGATAATAATTTTCATATTTTATATATTAAGTTACACTTGTTTCCTGCCCACAAACCGGATGACAGCACCCTTACCAATGTGGTAAAGCCCTTCTTCCAGCATTATTTCCTGTTCTTCCAGTATGGTTATGGCACAATGCTCAAAATCCTTTTGTATTTCATCCGTAGAAAACAGCATGCCCGCGTCTTTGGGTCCGCCTACTTTCGGATTGCTGCGCACAAGCTCCAGGTGGTTTTTACTGAATGCCTCCAAAATTATTGTTCCGCCGGGCTTGAGCCATTCCAGCAGTTTTTGATGCAATGCCGACTTTTTTGCTGCCGAAAAATGAGCATAGATAAGGGCAATCACATCGAACGATTCTTTTTCATAATGCAGCGCTTCCAGATCGCCAACGTGATAATTAAGGGATACACCGCATTCTGCGGCAAGCTGCAAGGCTTTGTTTTTTGCTTCCACACTCAGGTCAAGCGAGGTAACCTGCCACCCGGACCGGGCAGCAAATACTCCGTTACGTCCCTCACCATCGGCCGGCAGCAGGATATTTCCGGGCGTTAATTGAGCGAGCTGCTCTTTAAAAAAACGGTTGGGATTTTTGCCATAGGCATATTCCGGATCTTGGTACCTGCTGTTCCAGAATGTTCTGTATTCGTCATCAAATGATTCGTTCATTGCCGGTCGTTTTAAAATTGTTCCATTATCATTTTCCGGCTTAATCCCATCCCGACAGCTGTTCCCGTTGCTACGGCATTGGCCACTGTCCGCATACGGGAAGCATTATCCCCGCAGGCATAAATTCCGCTGACGGTTGTTTCCTGTGAAGCATCGGTTTTCAGATAGCCTTCTTCCGTTAATTCGCATCCCAGCATTTCCGGTATGCCGCAATGCTGTTCAAACGGACTCCGGATATACAGGACATCGACTGCTTTCTTTGAATGGTCTGCAAATACCACATTTCGTACCTGACCGTTAGTATGCTCCAATGCCACAAGCTCCTTTTCTTCAATGCTGATACCGTGTTGTGCAAGCTTGTCCCGTTGTATTCCGGTAAATGTTGCCGCTCCGTTTGTAAATACGGTCAGCTCTTTTGTCCAGTTGGCAATGAGTTTTGCCTGTTCGAAGGCCACTTCCCCATTCCCGATTATGCCCGTTTTCCGGTTTCGCACTTCATATCCGTGGCAGTAGGGACAATGCAGTACCGATATGCCCCAGCTTTCGGCTATTCCTTTAATCGCAGGCAATACATCCCGAATACCGGTTGCAAAAATCAACTGGCTGGCCTGCCATATTTCCCCGGATTCCGTTTGTATGCTGAAACCGTTTGCCTTCTTCTCCCCGCTTACCGCTTTACCGGCAACAAATGAAACGGTATCGTACACTGCCACCTGTTGTTTTGCTATTGCTGCAATTTCTTTTGGTGTCCGTCCGTCCTGTGTCAGGAAATTATGGGAATGCGGCGTTTGCCGGTTACATGGCAAACCGCTGTCGATCACCAAAACATTTTTCAGGGCTCTGCCCAAAGCCATCGCTGCGGCTAATCCGGAATAGCTTCCGCCTATGATGATCACATCAAAAACACTGTTCTTTTTCATCGTATTATTTTTTAAGTCAACATGTATGTTTACTGGCAATGCCATAGCTGCAAAAGCAAATCCGCTTTTTTGCAGAAAAGTCCGTCGTGAAAACACCGCCATCCGTTTTTAAGTGTTCTTCTTTCCGGATGCGATCCGGCCGATGATAAAATCCACTAGCGGTACACCCAGAAAAATAATCCAGGGAACCAGAATTATCGTCAGGATAAGTGTTCGCTGGTACAAAGGCAAACCGGCCATTGCGCCGTTAAACAGGTACAGAAATAAGGTGATGGACGGGTAAATGACTATCCAGATTTTTAAGGCAGTCTGGAACCGGACTTTTGTTTTCATATCGCATTACTTTTGTCTGAAACATTTTCTATGACAAAGGTATCCTGATTGAAAAGTGCTGTTATAGGATAAAAATGAAGTTGTATAGGACTTATTTAAAATGCTGCCGGAAAGCATCCGGTGTGTAACCGGTTTGTTTTTTAAAGAAACGGATAAAATAGGATACATCCTCATATCCCAGTTCCCAGGCGATCTGGTGGATCAAACCGGAAGTTGCCAGCAAGTTTCGTCTGGCTTCCAGAATAATATAATCGTTGATTACTTCCGAGCAGGTTTTGTTCTGCGTCGCTTTCGTAATCCCATTCAGCTGATAGGCTGTAAGGTTAAGTTTTCCGGCATAATACGAAACCTGTTTCTGTTCCGCAATGTGAACGGCAAGCAGTTCCTGCAGTTCTTCAAACCGTTCCTGCTGGTATTCGCTGCCTTCGTTTGAGGATTTTTGAGGATTTTTGCTTTGCCGCAGCAATTCAATAAAAAAGATATCCAGATTGGACCGTATGACTGCTTCATAACGTTCTTCTTTTTTATGGTATTCTTCTAAAATATTGGCAAGGACCGCCAGTAGTTTTGTAAAGCTGCCGGCAGTAATCGAGCAGTAATTTTTCGCGCTGACTTTTCTTAAAACCTGGCTGGCCGATTTTTCAAGCGGTACATAAAAGTCCGGAGTAAATCCGATTAAATAACCCGAACTTCCGCTTTTTAAAACCAGCTGATGCACCTGTCCCGGACGCATAAAAAAGACCGTTTGTTTCCCGATCGGATAGTCTACAAAGTCAATACTGTGCATGCCTTCTCCTTTTTCAAGAACCAGGATATAAAAGAAACTATGACGGTGAAGTTCCTGCACCATATCGCTGCCGGACAACAATGTGGCAACATCCCGAATGTTGAAACCTTCGGAAAAATGCGGTTCATTGATCACGGCACCAAGATGTCTGACAGGAATGTTCTTCACTTTTTATAGTTTATGCTTAAGCCCAAATGTAATGATTTCATCAATAATGGGCAGTAATTCCTTTCCCAAAGGTGTTAAGGTATATTCCACCCGCGGCGGAATTTCCGGATAAGCCTTTTTGCTGACGATTCCTTTTTCACACAGATATTTCAGCTGATTGATCAGCATTTTCTCGCTGATTCCAACAATACAGCGCTTTAGTTCTCCATAGCGGATGGTTCTGGAATTGATCTGAAAGATAATCAGCATTGTCCATTTTCCACCGATGATCTCGAGCGTTTTTCGCAACGGGCAGTTTTCATCCGAAATATTTATTTCCATTTTATACTATTGATAATCAGTATTTTTTTACTTTTGGTAAGTACCCTACTTTTTTGTAAGTACTTGTCCAGATGAAAGCAAATATAGAAATTTGTCCGGTATTGTTAACCCCTAAAAATATATCTTATGTCAAAAAATGTAACAATTGTCCGGTCTTATTTTACTGCGGTTTCAAAAGGCGATTTTGATACTGTAGGCGCGTTGCTGTCGGACGATGTGGTATGGCATCAGCCTGGAAAAGGCATACAGTCCGGAACATACAGCGGTAAAGCTGAGCTGTTTGCCCATCTTGGAAATTTTGTCAAATGGAGCAACGGTACTTTTGCCATAGATCATGTGGACTATCTTGCAGACAATGGCGAACTGGTTACGGCGGCGATTCACTTTAAAGCCGAAAAAAACGGGCAATCCCTTGCCATGAAAGGTGTTGATCTATTGCGGATTGAAGGTGATGTCATTAAAGAAGTCTGGTTGTTTTCTGAAAGAATTGAAGAAGAAGATGCTTTCTGGAACAGTGCTTCCGCCAGCTAATCCGGATAACCTGTAGAAACAGAAGACCGGTATTGCAAAAGCGATACTTCCTGAAATTAAAAAAGCCTTCAAAGAAATACTTTGAAGGCTTTTTATATACTACGCTCTGATTTTTCAGACAGCAGTGCTTAATTCCATCCGCCACCCAATGCCCGGTAAATGTTAACCATGGCATTCATCTGCTTCATTTTGGTTTCTATAAGTTCAAATTTCGATTCCAAAGCGTCACGCTGGGTCATTAAAACTTCCATATAGTCCGCTCTTGCCGAACCGAACAGATCGTTTGAAATTTCAATGGACTGGTTCAGCGCTTCTACCTGTTTGGATTTTAAATCAAACATTTTTTCGGTATTCTGAATCTTAGCCAGCTGGTTCGCAACCTCCACATAAGCATTTAAAATAGTACGCTCATAGTTGTAAACCGCCTGAATCTGCTTTGCATTAGCGGTATAATAAGTCGCTTTTATCGCATTTCTGTTGATTAACGGCGCGGCAATATCACCTGCTAAAGAGTAAAGCAATGATTCCGGTTTTATCAGGTAACTTGGGTTAAATGCCTGGTACCCGATTCCGGCCGAAATTCCCAATGAAGGATAGAATCTCGCTTTGGCTACTTTTACATCAAGTTTGGCCGCTGCCAGTTCCAGTTCGGCCTGTTTTACATCCGGACGGTTTTCCAGTAACTGCGACGGTAGTCCGGCATGCGTAACCGCAGGTGTCAGATTGCTGAACGTCACGGAACTTCTTTCAACCGGCTGCGGGAATCTGCCCACCAGGAAGTTGATCCTGTTTTCCGTTTCCGTAATTTTTTGCTGAATGGTATATTGTAAGCCTTTGGTATTCAAAACCTGTGCTTCAAATCTGCGGACAGCCAGTTCGTTTACTCTGGCAGCCAGTTTTTGCAGTTTTACAATTTCCAATGCATTGGTCTGAATATCAATATTCTGTTTTACAATAGCCAGCTGGTTATCCAAAGCCAATAATTCATAATAGGAATTCGCGATTTCGGCAATCATGTTTGTTACCGTGAAGTTTTTACCTTCAACGGAAGACAGGTATCGGCTTACGGCTGCTTTTTTAGCATTGTGCAGCTTGTTCCAGATATCGATTTCCCAGGTAGCATAAGCGCCTACTGCATAATCCTGTAACGGCTCCGGCATTTCTTTACCCGGTTTGATCTCGGTATTGGCTTCAAGGGCACCAATGTTTGTGAAACGGCCCACTTTATCAAAACCGGCAGAACCTTTAAGTCCTACAAACGGTAAATACTCTCCTTTTCGGGCTCTGATTTCGTTTCTGCTGATCTCGATTTCCTGCAGGGTAACATTCAGTTCCTGGTTTTTCACCAGTGCCGTGTCAATAAGTGCTATCAGGTATTTATCTGTAAAATATTCCTTCCACTTCATTTTACCGGTATTCACACTATCCTGTGCTGCGGTGCTGTTATAGGCTGCCGGAACCGTTTTGTTTTCCGGTCTTCCCAATGTTGCAGGGGCTTTACACCCCGCAACAGTTAGTAGTAAACAGCTTACGCCTATACCAATATATATATTTAATCGCTTACTCATTTTCTTCTTCTTTTGTAAAGTTATCTATCTGATGCACAAATTCCTGTGATAAAGAACTGTCTTCTTCATCCCGTATTAATTTTCTGCCATCGGCAAATGAGCCAAAAATATAATACAGTCCCGGTACGATAATTACCCCGAAAATTGTTCCGAAAAGCATACCACCCAGTGCCGCAGAACCAAGTGTTCTGTTACCGATAGCTCCGGCTCCGCTTGCGACCATCAACGGAATTAATCCGGCGATAAAGGCAAATGAAGTCATCAGGATCGGACGGAAACGCACTTTGGCCCCTTCAATCGCCGCTTCGAGTATCGTGGCACCTTCATGGTGCTTCTGGACGGCAAATTCGACGATCAGTACGGCGTTCTTACCGAGCAGTCCGACAAGCATGATAAGCCCGATCTGAGCATAAATATCATTTTGAAGTCCCATAAGTTTCAGCAGTAAAAACGAACCGAAAACCCCAACCGGAAGCGAGAAAACCACCGCTAACGGAATAATAAAGCTTTCGTACTGTGCCGCTAAAACAAAGTACACAAACGACAATACAATTAAAAAGATGTAAATCGATTCATTTCCTTTACCCGCTTCGTCATAAGAAAGTCCTTCCCAGGCAATGTCATAACCTTTTGGCAATGATTTTTTAGCAACCTCACGAACTGCCTGAATGGCTTCAGCTGTAGTATAACCTTTTGCCGGAAGTCCCTGTATCGCTGCCGAGTTGTACATATTATAACGGGTAATCTCATTAGGTCCCTGTGTTTTTTTCAATCGCATAAATGCCGAATACGGTACCATTTCGCCATGATCGTTTTTAATATACAGGTTTAAGATATCCGACGGAAGTCTTCTGAACTTAGGATCCGACTGCACGTATACTTTAAAGAAACGTTCAAATTTAATGAATCCCTGTTCGTAAGTACTACCAATCAGAATGTCAAGGTTTTCCATCGCTTTACCGATAGACACTCCTTTTTGCATGGCCAGCTGGTTGTCTATTTCCAGTTCATACTGAGGATAGTTTGCCGCGAAGAACGTGAACAGACCGGTTAACTCTTTGCGTTTACCCAAGTCTTCCATGAACTGTTTGTTCACTTTATCGAAGTCTTTATAGTCTACCGTAGTACTCTTATCCAGAAGACGCATCGAGAAACCGCCCGAAGAACCAAATCCCGGAATTGCCGGCGGTTCGAAAAATTCTATTTTCGCACCAAGTCCTTTGGTTTTTTCTTCCAGTTCCTCCATGATTTCAGTAACCGTATGATCCCTGTCTGACCATTCTTTAAGGTTAATAAGACAGGTACCGGCATTGGATCCCCTACCTTCTGTCATGATCTCATAACCGGCAAGAGAAGATACTGATTCTACACCATCTACATGCTCACAAATTTTCTGTAATCGCTGCGATACCTGATTGGTTGTTTCCAGTGTCGATCCCGGCGGTGTCTGAATAATGGCATAAATAGTACCCTGATCCTCACTTGGAATAAATCCGGACGGAAGAATCTTATTCACATAGAAAGTACCTGCACAGAATGCAATCAATACTCCGAATGTCAGCCATCTTCTGCTCACGATCGATTTCAGTAAGGTTACATATTTTCCGGTCATTTTATCAAAGACACGGTTAAAACTGTCCAGACCTTTCGTCAATAAATTCTTTTTGGTTTCTTTTCCATGGTTGTTTTTCAGCAACATGGCACACAATACCGGTGTAAGGGTAAGCGCAATCAAGGCCGAAATAACAATTGAACTGGCCATCGTAATAGAGAACTGGCGGTAGAACGTTCCTACCGGACCGGACATAAAGGATATCGGTACGAATACAGACACCATTACGGCAGTAATCGCGATAATTGCCCCACTAATTTCACCCAACACTTTTTTAACAGCCTGGTATGGCGTTATGTGCGGGTATTCTTCAAATTTGGCATGCACTGCCTCGACGACGACTATCGCATCATCGACCACAATACCAATGGCCAGTACCAATGCAAACAGTGTCACCAGGTTGATCGAGATTCCGAAAAACTGGATGACAAAGAAGGCACCGATTAAGGAAACCGGAACCGCTAATATCGGGATCAGCGTGGAACGCCAGTCACCGAGGAAGATAAATACCACCAGGGCAACCAGTATAAAGGCATCTCTTAAGGTATCGATTACCTGCTCCATAGAGGCATCCAGGAATTTCGATACGTCATAACTGATTTTATAATCCAGTCCCGGAGGGAAGGTTTCTTTCATTTCCTCCAGTTTGGCTTTTACCTGTTTGATGACATCGTTTGCATTACTTCCGTAGTTTTGTTTTAATACGATTGAGGCAGAAGGGTGTCCGTCTAAATTGGAATAGATATCGAAGAATTCACTACCCAGTTCTGCCCTTCCGATATCTTTCAGACGTATGCTTTCTCCTTCGGCATTAGCACGGATAATTACATTTTCATATTCCGAAGGTTCACTATATCGTCCTTTATAGGTTAAAACATATTCCAGCGATTGTGCCTGGATACCGGAACTCTGCCCGATACGTCCCGGACGACCAACGATACTCTGCTCGCCGAGCGCCTTCATCACTTCATCTACAGAAACATTATAAGCTCTCATACGGTCCGGATTCAGCCAGATACGCATTGCATAGGTTCTACTACCCAATATCTGAGACCGGGCTACCCCTTTGATCCTGTTGATCTCCGGAAGCATTTTAACGTTGGCATAGTTGTACAGGAATTTTTCATCCATGTTTTTGCCTTTAGCATACAGGTTGATATACATCAGCATACTGGGCTGGATCGGTGTAATAACAACCCCTTCCCTTTGTACCAGTTCGGGTAGTAACGGCATTACCTGATCCACCCTTGTTTTGACCCTTACTACCGCCTGGTTCGGGTCGGTACCCGGTTCGAAAATGATTCTTAATGTGGCTTCCCCTGCACTGGTGGCATCGGTAGCCATATAACGCATATCCTGAACACCGTTGATGGCATTCTCCAAGGTGATCAATGTTGATTTTACCAATACGTCTGCACTGGATCCCGGATAGGCAATAAAAATATTTACTGTCGTTGGCGCAATATCCGGAAATTGCGATGTTGGCAATTGTTTAATTGCCAGGGAACCCATAAAGACAATCATAATCGAAATTACAATCGCAAATACAGGTCTATGTATAAATTTACTAAACATGTTTTCTCTTTTTAGTTATTCGATTACTCTGCATATAGCTCCAAATGCGACATAACATATTCAGGCTTCTCTAATTTGTAGTTGATTTTTTCATTTTCTTTTACAAGACGTATTCCTTCAAGTAGGACTTTGTCGTTTAGCGACAAACCGTTTTTGATGATGAAAAGATGCGGCAATTCGGCTCCAATTTCAATCTCTCTTGATCGCAATACATTGTTTTTATCCACTACATACACATACTTTTTGTCAAGTACTTCAAAAGTTGCCTTTTGAGGAATCAGGATAGCATTTTTAAGCGGCATTCCCATTTTGATATTACCGGTTTCACCGTGTCGTAACAGTCCTTTAGGGTTAGGAAAAGTTGCTCTGAACGCAATATTTCCGGTTTCATTATTGAATTCTCCTTCAATAGTTTCCACCACACCGGAATAGTCAAACAATTTATTGTTTGCCATTAACAGGTTTACTTTTGGCGCATTATCGCTTTTTACCTTGGCTTTATAATCCAGATATTCTGCTTCCGGTACATTATAGTACACCCACATCTTACTGTTATCAGACAGGTTTGTCAACAAATCGCCTTCTTCAACAAGACTTCCCGGTCTTACGTGAAAACGGTCGATGATCCCGTCAAACGGTGCTCTGATTTCGGTAAATCCAAGATGAACCTGAGTTAACGCTAATTCGGCTTTCGCTTTATCAAATTTGGCTTTAGCCATAGCCAGCTCATTCGGAGCAACTACATTTTTATCGGCAAGTCGTTTGGTGTTTTTATATTCAATTTCAGCAAAGCTGGCTTCAGCCGCAGCTTTCTGCGTTTCTGCCTGATACAGTTTAGGCATGATCTGGAATAACAGCTGGCCTTTTTTAACAAACTGTCCTTCGTCTACATAAATTTTTTCCAGATAACCTCTTTCCTGAGCTCTCAGCTCAATATGACGAATGGAATGAATCTGACTGACATAGTCTTTTGTAATCAGGGTATCCTTTTGGATGGGATTCGTAACTAAAAATTTTACTTGTTCTTCTTTTTCTTGTTCTTTTTTTGACGTACAGGCAATTGTGCACATCAAGGCACACAACCCCGAGAGCATGAGGATTCTCTTCATAGTAATTTTGCTTTTAAGCAGTATGGTTTTTATTGATTTTTTTTAGACAGGTCACAGCAAACACGGCCAGCATTCCTATTGGCATTAACACCAAAGAATGACGGATCGGGCAGTGACAAACTGAAACGGAAATAAAGGGCAATATAGAATTGCCTGTAGTGTATTAAATCAAATCCTGATTACCCGAAATACAATGTACTTCTTACAAGAGGGCAGAAAAGAAAAATGCTTATCCAGAAAAGATAAGCGTTTGTTTATATCGCGGGAACCGATTTCCGGTACCTGAATACATAAAAGGCTGGTAAAGAGTGCACCTGAAGCGATTATTTTTTTTGAGGCAGCTAACTCATTTTCTTCATTCTCATTATCGTTGTGGTCATGATGAGAATAGGTTTTATTGTTTAGTTTCTCAAAATAGCACAAAGCATAATTGGTCACATCACTTTGTGAACCGGATATGCCTGCTGCCTGAAACTGCTCAATATTTTTTACAGTCGTATAGTTAATATACTCCCCCTGACCAGCTAGGGCAAAGGATTGCACATATCCGCTCAACAGGAAAATTAACAGCGATGTAAAAATGCTAACTTTTAACTTCATAATACGGCACCAAAATTATACAAAGTTCTTACACCGGCAAGCACTATTCACTTTAATAATTTGTTAAAATTTTGATGTAACCGTCAAAAAGTAACAAATGCCGTCAAAACGCACTATTACTAAAAAAAGCCCCGTAAAAAGCCTGTTTTACACCTACTCCGCAGGAAAAAATATAGCCGCCGGGATATTTACAATCAGAGGTCTGTTGCCTGTTCGTATTGATATCCCAATCTGGCAAATTCTTTTTCGAGTTTTATTCTGAGCGCCAGCGGATGTATAAAAAACACATATTCATCACATTGGGTGTTCACAAACCCCAGCTGGAGATTATAAAAATGGAGTGCCTTGTCAAAGTCTATAAAAACGGTTCCATAGCTGATGGCCGCTTCCTCCGGATAATCTGATGCAGAAGGCAGGATAACATCGATATCGAAATTTGTTTTCAGACTGTGTTTTATAGCCCATTCCAAATCCCCTATTTCCTGCTTCCAGTCCATACGCCACAAGAACGGGATGTTATGTTCTTCACAGAGGTAAATGATTTCATACAGCGGGTCATCTTTGTCCTTTTGCTGATTGGTCATAAGGTGGTGCAGCAAGGCGATATACTCCGGTCCCAGACACATCGGCATGGCTCCCAGTAACGAACAGATCTTTCCGCAGGCGATATCTTCCTGTTCCTGCAGATATTGTTTGTTCATCTCAAAAATGACCCGCTCGAGTATTTCAAAATAGCGGATGGCCTTTTTGTACTTTTCCCGCTCTAAAATCAGCACCTCATAAGCTTCCGCGTCATATCCATTCTGATCCTGGGTGAATAAAACAGGAGCCAGACGGCCGTCTATCGTTTCTATTAAATCAAAATGGTAAAAGTCAAAGCTTCCATCCTGTGTTTCTTTGATGATCCCTATCCTCGGGCACGCACCCGGTTCTGCATCCTGCTGCCGGAACTGCCATTGAAAATCACGAAACCAGATTCTGCTGTCTTCTTCAACCGAATAATAGTTACTGTATTTTTCCCTGATTAACGGCAGGTTTAATATGGATTCCAGAATCTCCCGGCTAACTTTTTTGTCAAACTGTTTCCGGTACCAGACCATTTCAGAATAGTGCTCCAACAGTTTTTTCCAACGATCTTTCAGAAAAAGCCGGTAGGTTAACGGAGCGTTATTATTGAGTAACAGCCAGTCTCCGTCCGGAAACTGACGGAATGCCATGGCAAGTTTATAGTGCTTTTTACCCATGATTCTTTCCCAGAGTCCACCCTTATGGTTGCTGAAATATACCATGCAGGCATGTTCCTGTTTGTATTGTACATACACACAGTATGAAAACGGCTGCCCGATCTCTACCAATACCCTGTAAAAAGAATCGCCTTCCCAATATTCCAGAACTTGCTCCTGCCCTTTTTGCGGCGCAAATCCCATCAACACATTGCTATCGCCAAAACGCTGCAGGTTTTTCGCACTGATCGCATCATCCGTAAAGAAAAACGGAATGGCTGTCTCTTTGGATTCCTTTTCGATCTTTTCCCGGATTAGCGGTTTTCCGGATTCCAGCGCTTCGAATATTTTACAATAATTAAGACGGTCCTTCCAGGAATACAGATCGTCGATTACCTCGATTTCTTCGGCTACAAACTCCGGAAGAAATGTGCTCTGAATGGGTTCGGGGTTCTCAAAATCGTCAGTATCGGCTATTTCATCCCACAGCAGGCATTCGGTGGTGATATGTTCCCCGCTGGTGAATCGTTCAAAATCTACCCCATAATCGGTAATCATCAATACCTTTGCACGGATTGCTCCTTCAACATTCAGGTTTCCGTGGTTATAGTCGCCCCAGAACAATTCTTTACAGGTCATGTGTCCGACTACATAGATTTCCTGACCGCCAACAACGATATTATCGGCTATCAGGTTTCCTAAAACGACCAGACCGGTAGCACCGTCCGTTTCCCGGTTACAGATATTATGCCCCCTGCAATTACCGGTGACCAATATAAAGCCTATAAAGACATCCGGGGCATTTCCCCCGATAAGGCACTTTAGCGGATCATCCAGATCCAGCAGCGCTTCCAGATCAAGATCCCCTTCACAATAAAAAACATATTCTTCTGCAATTTCGGATTCACTTCCATTGAAAGGCGCATACATGGATTTTTCCGGTATCAGGTGTCTGATTTCATCATATTTTACGATGCTGCAATTCTTGTGTTCCATCTCTTATGTTTGTTTTTATTCTATATGAGAAATGGGGGCAGGTTATCTGTAAAAACTGAATTGACAGGGAGGTATTCAATCAGGCTTACTGAAAAGTAATTTTTTATCGTCCGTTACGATCATAGAAAATCAGCGGTGAATTTCAACCAGCAGTACCTAGGCATCCGATACCGCTTTTATAAAAGACACCAATATGGCGGCCGCTATCCAGCAGTAGCCGGTTTCCCGGCCATACAACAAACAGAGGCCGCCAATCAGATAGGGCAAAACGGCAATTTGATTAAAAAGGATATTGATGGTATAAAACCGTTGGAATTTATTCTTTTTCAGGTGATAGATCCGGCTATCCATAATGGTCATCACGGTCCATACGACACCTCCGAAAACCGTTTGCTCATAGCCGCAACAGGCATTCGTGTGTCCGGGTATCAATAAAAGCATGGAATCCGTCAGGATAGCGAGAAGTAAAAATATCGCCACCATTGCCCTTTCCGGTAAGGCCGGCAGGGATAAAATTTTGGCAAGGCTGATCGATACCCCTACAAAGATTAATCCGGTCAAAGCAGCTGAAGCACCCACTGCGGCTATGTAGAAATCATTCCATTCGCTAATCATCTTTTACTATTTTCACATTATATGGCGCTATATCGAAGTATTCCGGATTTTTCTGAAAAGTGAATGGTAATCCATCCCAGCTGCTGCAACCGGATATGCCGTACTAAAAAGAACAGCATTATGTATAAGACATCTTTTTCTGTTATTATATTCTACCGATGATCCAGTATTGTGTCCCGTCAAACTGTACGACAAGTCCTTTCATCGATACATTTATAAAAATACTGGTAGGTCCCGCCTGGTTATCGATCAGTACCGTTGGGGCTGACAGGTAAACGTTATTGGCCGTCGCATCCGTTTTTTTTACGGTAAATTTTTTGCCGGTTCTGGGAGAAACCGGTAAAAAAACGGTCACTGCTCCGGAAGCAGCATTGATCAGTATGGTTTCATCCGATTCCAGTGCGGTATAACTGGTTACCGGTGCCTGGCTGGTCATGGCATTGAATGCCGGAATGATATCGCCCTGACTGTTCGTTCCCAAGAGGCCCATACTGGGTAAATTGGTGATACGCACACCGGAAGTACCGCCCGCAATACTTTTTACTTCCAGTGTATTTGCCGGAGTTGTTGTATTGATTCCGATATTCGCATAACCACCGGCATTCACATTGGTTCCGTAAATAGTATTACCGATATTCAACTGATTGTTGCCGGTAGTAACCACAGCTTTCGTCAGGTTACCGATAAAAATATTGCCGGCACCGGATAGCAGATTATCGCCGGCACTGATACCGACAGCAACATTATTACTACTGTTTGCCGCCGGATTTCCTGCCAGATTCTCCAGCGCTTTTGCTCCGATAGCTGTATTATTATCACCTCTCACGTTCTTATTCAATGAAGAAGTTCCAATAGCCACATTATTTGCACCATAACTATTATTGTAGCCGGAATATACTCCTATTCCGGTATTATAATTCCCCGTAGTATTATAATATAAAGCATCATGCCCTATAGCAGTATTCATACGTCCTGAAGTATTATTTACCAGCCCGCTATTTCCTACTGCGGTATTACTGTCGCCAGAAGTGTCATTAGCTAAAGTATTATTTCCGATAGCTATATTATAGGCCGCTGTAGTAATTGTATTTAATGTAAAATAGCCTATTGCTGTATTCTCACTTCCGGTAGTAACCGATTTCAGGGAATTACTTCCTATAGCCGTATTTCCAACTCCTGTAGCTGCGAAAGGCAGACTTGCGCTACCTAAAACGGTGCGGGTTGCACCCAATATTCCGGCAACAGCATTGTTACGTTTCCATACCAGATCCGTATTATCTGTGGTTCCGATAAAATGGGTTCCGGCAGTCGTGCCGCTATTGCCTGTTGTATTCCAGGTATAAGCCGAACCGCCGTCCATTGTTGTCCAATTCGTGCCGTTCCAGTAGTAATATCCGGGCATAACGGTATTGGGTGCCGTACCGGCTGTAGCGGTATTGTAAATCAGTAAACCTGTTGCCGGAGCCGTGATGGTCGCAGCATCTGTAGTACCGGTCAAAGCTATCCTTGGAATCAGCAAGCCTTTACTGGAACTGCTGACATCCAAAACAGCTGACGGATCCGGAGCCGCTATCCCGATACCCACCTGGCAATAAACCGTATAGTTTAGCAGCATGGCTGCTATTATTAAATATTTTCTCATACCCTAATTTCAATTTGTTTATGATCGCGTAAGTCATCATTTTTAGCTTTATTCCAAAAGCGGTAAAATCCAACCATTAAAACCGGAACAAAACCAAAAGAGCATTGTCCTGCCTCCGGAAGGATCCTTACATCCTGTTTACAATCCAGTATTTACTAATGCCGTCAAACTGTACCACTATACCTGCCATGGAGGTGCCTATCGTGATGCTTGCCTGGTTATCTATCGTTGCTCCTCCTGCTGCTGCTATTACCATATTGCTTGACGTGGCATCTATCTTTTTAATAATAAACCTTTTACCGGATACCGCTCCTGTTGGTAGCACCACTGCCGCCGGTGCGGCAACATTCATCAGAATGGTTTCATCCGCCTGCTGCACTTCATAATAGCTAACCGTAACGGTTTTAATGGCACTAAAAGTCTCTATTATATCCCCCTGACTGTTTGTTCCCAACATACCGGCATTCGGAAAATTCGTTAACCGAAAACCGGAAGTATTGGCAGCACTGCTTCTTACTTCCAAAGCATTACCGGGATTTGCAGTGTTAATCCCGATATTCGCATAACCACCGTTATTGACATTGGTTCCGTAAATATTACTGCCAATATTCAATATATTACTGCCAATACCGCCCGGAGCCGCAGACATCACATTCGCTCCGATTAAAATATTATTGCTGCCCATAAACAAATCCATCCCCACATTAGTACCAATAGCAACATTGTTATGGCTGTTTGTTCCTGCCGGATCCTGCAGGCTAAAGAGTGCGCCGGATCCTATCGCTACATTATTGTTTCCTGCGCTACTATTATACAATGACTGATAGCCTACCGCAGCATTATAAGTTCCTGTGATATTACTAAAACCGGCATTACCTCCCATTGCGGTATTATAAGCCGCTGTTGTATTGTGATTCAAAGCCTGAAACCCTAAGGCTGTACCCATACGCCCGGTCGTATTGTCCACCATAGCCATATTACCTACAGCAGTATTGGAGTCCCCACTGGTTGTATTATATAAAGCGGTATTTCCGATTGCGGTATTATAAGGCGCTGTGTTCTTGCTCAGTGTGTTATACCCTATAGCTGTATTCCCTCCTCCGGTAGTAACCGCTGTAAGCGCATTGCTTCCTATTGCGGTATTTCCGGTTCCGGTTGCCGCTAACGGTAAACTGCTGTTCCCGAAAGCGGTATTGGTTGAACCGATAAATCCGGAAACAATGTTGTTTCGTTTTAGTACCACATCTGTATTATCTGTTGTTCCTATAAAGTTGGTTCCTGCCGTTGTACTGCTGTTACCGGTTGTATTCCAGCTATTCGCAGCGGTCGCGCCATTGTCTAATGTTGCCCATTTTGTACCGTTCCAATAGTAATATCCGGGTACAACGGTATTGGGTGCCGTACCGGCTGTAGCGGTATTGTAGATCAGTAATCCTGTTGCCGGTGCCGCAATGGTTGTGACATCCGTACTGCCTGTCAGGGCTATTCTCGGAGCCAGAAACCCTTTGTCGGAACTGCTTACATCCAAAGCTGAAGAGGCTTCCGGTGTGGTCGTTCCGATCCCGATCTGGCTATTGGCAGTATACCCCAACAGTATAACCGCCATCATAATGTACTTTTTCATATAAATGTTTTTCATTTTGTTTTTTATCTGCTCGATATTGTCTTTAGCAGTTTGGTATACTGCTATTTGTTTCTTTATTCTTAAAATCTCTGGTGATTCAAATGCTGTTTTAGTTTTTATCTTTTACGGAATCCGGTGTCGCAGTTCCGGTAGCTGCCTGACTAAGTCCATAAAACCAGCATACCGTAAAGATTTAGTAATCGTGCTTTTTTTCATATCCAATCCTTATTATTTAAAGTAGTCCGCCTGTATTCTTTTATCAATATCATTGTCAAAATGAGCTATTTCCAAACTGTCTAACTGTGTTTTACAATAGAGTTATCACATAACTTTTTTACTATTTACGATCAAAGGTAAAACCACCTAAAAAAACCAGCCGACAAAAAGGTCAATACTTTGGATGACAAATAGTAAAATCACTTTAAAACATCACTAAACAACTATTAATCAAGACTATAATCTTAAAACAAGCCTAAAAAACCCTGTTTTTTATCCGAAACAACAATGCACAACAAGCCAAGCACTCGGAAATACGCAAAATAATATTCCGGATGCTACACTACTAACCATCAAGGATTTACCTCCTGACTTTCAACTATTTTTTCTAATGGAATTTTGCCACGAAAGGATCTCTTTTTTACATCACAAAACCTGTTATTTGTAAGGAAAGAAAAGAAAAGCCGCACTCAAACAGGCATTTAACCAATGTTTTTAAATTTCCCAATTTCAACCTTAAAAACACCAGACTTTTCTTCACTTCCTCTTCCCAACTAATAATGACAGTTATTGGCTTATAAAAAATATAATCGTGACTTGAACTTTCTTTTAAAATACAGTAAAGAAGAAGAGCCAAACAACGACTGTTTATTTAACCCATTTTCTGAATAAAGCCCCCCTTCTTCAAAAAATTTTCAGGACTCTCCTTTTTACTATATAACCAAATAATGAGAATAACCCTTTCTTATAATCATTATTTATATTGATCCCGGTAAGCTAACCGGTTTACTCTTTTTACTTGTTAGTTGGATGTTGTTTTCACTTTTTTCAGGAACAAAATTTCTTGCTAATGAAGATTTTATTACCTGTAAATACGTAATAAAACATAAAGGTATTTACTTACAATACCGTTCAGTATAAATACGTAAAGAGCTTATTTCTTTAACAAAACTATAGCCTTTAAAAAGAAACTACCTGCAAAATCATAAACACTTCAAGTGACAAATTGTAAAATATTTTCAAATAAGTAAAAAAATAATTTTAACTACTTTAAAAACAGTTGCTTACAAACATTATTTTTTAACAAAAAATTTACATTTTGTCTCAAAAAAATTTATATTTACGTAATATTCTGATCTGTTCATGAAGATTTTTGATGTCATATTGCTCTCAGTTCCTATTTTTTCTTCACTGACCTGTGGTGCCATTTTTTTTGTCTCCTATCAGGATAAGCTTACCCCGGTTGAAAACACCATTAAAAAGCTGTTGGTTTGCTATTTTCTGATGATGATTTTCTTATGGTTTAAGTTTGAGATCTATGTATCGCTACAGCAAACACTCCGGTATATCATCCCTTTGTATTGCCTTGTTTTACAAACCATCAATGTTGTTTTTTATAATTTTATTTATGCCTTAACGCCTTTGGGCAAACGGAAAACCATTCCTCTTTTTCATTACCTGATTCCCTGTATTCTCTTTGTGATAGTGTCTGTTATCACCTTTGCTCACTATATCCATGATCCGGAATCGTTTATACCCCGAAAAGATGCTTTTATATTCCTGCGTCCGTATATCGTTATTTCCACCATTGTCTATATGATAATCTATATCGGCTTGTGTGTAAAACGGGTTTATCAATACCGCCAAAGCATTATCCTGCAATACGGGAAAGAGAAATGGGAATCCATGCACTGGCTGTCCTTAGTAATTGGTTTGAGAGTCCTGTTTTTCGTTGTTTTTATTATAGACCTTGTTTTTCATATCAGGAATTTCGCGTTACTCATTTCATTTATTTCGACGCCGTTACAGCACATACTTATAGTTTATAATATTATCCAGCGCAATTACCTGCTGTATACCCCGAAGCAAACCCAGACCATACTGGTTACTTCCGGCAATGTACTGCAAATCAAAAAGAGGAAACGAAAACGGGATATTTCCGAAAAAGAAGCCATGGCTTTAGGAGAGCGGCTGATTGTGCAATCTGAATTTGAAAAGTACTTTAAAGAAAACAAGCCGTACCTGGATCCTCAGTTTAAAATCACGGATTTAATCTTTCCATTCCATGTAAACCGGACCTATCTCTCCACTTTTATTAATAAAACCTATGGCATGAATTTTAGCAATTATGTCAATAACTGGCGGTTAATGGAAGTCAAACGGCTTGCCCGGCTGCCTCAAAATAAAGACAGGGATATTGCAGAACTGGTCGCAGAAGCCGGTTTTGGAAGTTTCCGAAATTACCTGAGGGTGAAAAAAGCGGAAGATTCCGATAATAATCCTGTAAACGACCAATACTAATTTTTAAAAGATGGATTTAAAGAATACCATACTGATCATGTCTTTTTCGGCACCTGTCTTTTCAGCGTTGTTCTGTATTGTACTGCTATTGTTTAAATTAAACAAAACCAATACCGCTCAACTGAGAAGGCTCATCCGGCTGCTGGTATTTTTCTATACCCTGTTAGGACTGTTCTTTATTATTATGGCTTTATACTATTTTAACAGAATGGCTTATCTGTATATGGTTTCGATTGATTTCCTGTCCAGTTTGCTGCTTCCTGTAATGCTATACCATATTATTTTTAAGCTCACCCGAGTACGGAAACAGGAGCCTTTCCCGATACTGCACTATGTTTTTCCCATTATCCTGTATATCGTACACACCTTGTGGCTCACCTTTATCCCGCTGGATGTAAAGCTGTTACTGGTAGAAAAAAGGGTTTTCTTTGTTGAAGAATACGAATGGTTTTCGGCTTTTGACAGTTTTCGTTTTTTTATCCGGGCAGTGATCGGGATTTTTTACCTGTTGTTATCGGTTAAAAGAACCCGGAAATACCAGGAGAACATCATTAATTACTCTGCCGATATCGGGCAGACTTCCCTGCGATGGGTCTATCAGATATTCCTGTGTATCATTATCCTGTTACCGGTTCCGCTATTGTATTATTTCTCTAAAAGCGGTAGTACAACAGAGTATTTGCTGATTATCCTGCCTAATTTTTTTACCATATTTTTAAATGTGGTTATGTGCTACAATATCTTTACCAATAATTTTATACTGCTCACAGAAAATATTGTGGTCAAGCAATTTAAAGCGAAAGATAAAGACAAGGACAATAGCAAAACCAATATCGACCGGCAGCATTTTGAAAAATATATTCATGAAAAGAAACCCTATCTGGAACCTAAGCTGAAAATTACGGATCTGACACTGGAACTGGGTACCAACCGCAGCTATCTTTCTGCCTTTATCAATACCAATTACAACATGAATTTTAGTGCTTATATTAACAAATGCCGTATAGCGGAACTGGAAATCATGCGGGAAGACCCCGCCTATGCCGACCTTCCGGAAATCGAACTGATCTACCTGTCCGGATTTAGTAATTACCGTGGCTATAAAAGAACAAAAGAACTTTTTGAAACGGTTTCTTAGAGAATCGTTTTAGTAGTAATCAAAAAGGTATTTTCATTACGGCTGTTTTATCAAAACATATTCACCGTAAGGAACCCGCATTTCATCCGGAGCATTATCTGGCGGCATAAATGAAGTACCGTTTTTAAAGATTTTTGCAATTATCTTTTCTGTACCATTTTCATTTTTATATCGTAATACAATTGCATTTATCAAATAAGTTCGTTCAGGATCTTTAATCGCTAATTTAATTCTTCGTTCATCCAAACCACAATCATCGCATTTAGGATAAGTAGTTCCGTATATTATTAAACTTCCTGAAATATTGTAATCTCCTGCTGTAGCCTGTGCCTGTCCTAATTGATTTAAAGTGTTAATTTTCTCAGTCCCATTTTCAATATAACGATATTCTCCTATTAAAATATCCTTATAATAGTTTTTTGTAGAATAATAGTAATTCAGTTTTGTTTTTAGAACAATTATTAATGATGTAGTTCCTTGTTGAAACTTCCACGTTCCTACATATTTACCAAAATCATTATCAACATCCTTATTATAGGTTCCGCTTTTAAATGCTAAAGCATTGGGTTCTCCTAAAGGCACTATTGTTTGTGCTTTACAAGAAATAAGCACTAATAGCACTATTATTATTAATAAATTTCTCATAGTCTTTTTTAATTACAGTTAATCAATATTATATCATTATTGATACTATTATCTAAATCATTTTTCAAAACCAATTTAGCCCATTCTGTCAAACCCTCATCTGTTTTATATAAAGATATATTTAAATTATTTTCTTTTAGAAACTTTAGAAATACTTCTTGATAATCTTTGGTAGTAATAATTTCTCCCTTTTGTTCTCTTCTTTCCAAGTCCCTATACTTATTTTCCATATTTTCTTGAAAACCAATTCTATCATCTGGATTCGAATATATAGAATTTAATTTATTTAAACTTTCAACATCATCAGCACTAATGGCATATACTCCAATTTCGGATACTAAAATATGTACCGGAATAGTAGGATCCGGCACCCCGTTATTTCCTGAATAATTATGACGGGTATAAAAACCGCTTAGTATCGCTACATCTGCGTGTGAGAACATCGGAAAATGTGAAAACAAATGACAATGAATCCCTCCAAAAAGCATGGCAGACTGAGAGTAGTTTACATAACTCTCTCCTGTACTCTGATAAGGCACTTCGGTTGCTATTAGTTTATTTTGCGG